>RCMY010001981.1_pt1 | contig 23627 bp, 16 predicted proteins | sample 2041341 | NCBI WGS metagenome assembly RCMY01 (sample SAMN09708234, study PRJNA481090) | Marine sediment metagenome, whole genome shotgun sequencing project.
GAGGTTCTCGAACTCCCCGACCTGATAGCGGTTCAACGCGAATCCTTCACTTGGTTGCTCGACGAAGGTCTGGCTCAGACCTTCCGAGACATCTCGCCAATAAAGGACTTCACGGAGACACTGCAACTCGAGCTCGAGTTCGACCCGAACGACGAGGACCTGCGTCCTCCGCCCAAGTTCACGGTTGATGAGTGCAAAGAGAAGGACATGACCTACTCGGCCCCGATTTTCGTGCGGGCCCGGTTCATGAACGCCAATACCGGCGAAATCAAAGAACAAACCGTCTTCATGGGCGACTTCCCCATGATGACCGAGAAGGGCACCTTCGTCATCAACGGCACCGAGCGTGTCGTGGTGTCGCAGCTCGTTCGTTCGCCTGGCGTCATCTTCCAACCTGGTGAGCGTTTCCGTCTGCGAAACCTTTCAAAGCACCAGATGGTCACCGGCACCGTCCACCCGTACCGCGGTGAGTGGATGGAGTTCGACGTCGAGCAGAAGCCCGGCAAGGATCCGACCGCCGGCGTGCGCGTCGCCCGCAAGCGTCGCCTCTCGCTCTTCACGCTGTTGCGTGCCATCGGCTTCGACGAGGAGACCGTCCCCGGCTTCCTCGATGCCTTCGTCGAGCACTTCGACTTCCTCGAAGGTCAGTGGGAGAAGGATCGTGAGATTGCTCCCACACGCGAAGAGTCGCTCATCGAGATCTACAAGCGTGCCCGCCCCGGCGAGCCGCCGACCCTCGAAGCGGCTCGCAGCTACCTGCGCAACGCGTTCTTCGAGAACCGTCGGTACGACCTCTCCCGCGTCGGCCGCTACAAGCTGAACCGGAAACTCGGCCCCGAGGTCGAGCGTCTCGTCGAGATCTTCCCGATGCTCAAGGACGTTCTCGAAAAGCCCGAGATCGATCAGCCAGTGCTCTCCGAGGCGGAGGTCCTGGCCGCTGCCAGCTACCTCCTCCACCTCATGATCGCCGAGCCGGGCTACCGCCTCGACGATCAGGATCACTTCGCCAACCGTCGCGTGCGTTCGGTCGGCGAGCTCATCCAGAACCAGGTTCGTATCGGCCTGTCCCGGATGGAGCGAGTGGTTCGCGAGCGCATGACCACCCAGGACGTCGAGGCAATCACGCCCCAGACGCTCATCAACATCCGGCCCGTCGTCGCCGCGATCAAGGAGTTCTTCGGAACTTCCCAGTTGTCGCAGTTCATGGACCAGATCAACCCGTTGTCCGGTCTCACGCACCGCCGTCGCCTTTCAGCGCTGGGCCCTGGTGGTCTGAGCCGTGAGCGTGCGGGCTTCGAAGTCCGAGACGTCCACTTCTCGCACTACGGACGCATGTGCCCGATCGAGACGCCCGAGGGTCCGAACATCGGTCTCATCGGCTACCTCTCGAGCTACGCCAGAGTCAACGACTTCGGCTTCCTCGAAACCCCATACCGCCGAGTCATCGACGGTAAGGCGACCAACGAAATCCAGTTCCTCACCGCTGACGAGGAAGAGGAGTACGTCGTAGCCCAGGCGAACGCTCCGCTGTTGGAGGATGGAACCTTCGTCAACGATCGTGTGCTGTCGCGCCGTTCACCGCAGGCCGCCTCGCTCCGAGATCTCAAGCTCCAGCTCGAACGCGACATCTTCTTCGGCGCCACGACCGAGATCATCTCGGCCAAGCCTGAAGAGGTCCAGATGATGGACGTCTCGCCGAAGCAGATCGTCTCGATCGGCACGGGCCTGATTCCCTTCCTCGAGCACGACGACGCCAACCGCGCCCTGATGGGTGCGAACATGCAGCGTCAGGCGGTCCCGCTCCTCACCGCCGAGGCGCCGTACATCGGCACCGGTATCGAGAAGCGTGCCGGTCACGATGCCGCCGACACCCTCGTAGCCGTTGAAGACGGTGTGGTGCTCGACGTCGATGGTCGGCAGATCACGGTCGACTACAAGAAGCAGGGCAAGAAGATCCTGCGGCTGCTCAAGTTCGAGCGCTCGAACCAGGACACCTGCATCAACCAGAAGCCCCGTGTGGCTGTCGGCGACACTTTCAAAGCCGGCGATCTCCTCGCTGATGGTCCCTCCACCGACAACGGCGAGCTCGCCCTCGGCAAGAATCTCGTCGTCGCCTTCATGCCATGGGAGGGCTACAACTTCGAGGACGCAATCATCCTCTCCGAGCGACTGGTGAAGGACGACGTGCTCACGTCGATCCACATCAAGGAGCACGAGATCGATGCTCGCGACACCAAGCTCGGTCCAGAAGAGATCACGCGTGACATCCCGAATCTCAGCGAGGACATCCTCGCCGACCTCGACGAGCGCGGCATCATTCGTGTCGGCGCCGAGGTCGGTCCTGGCGACGTGCTCGTCGGCAAGGTCACGCCCAAGGGTGAAACCGAGCTGACCCCCGAAGAGCGCCTGCTTCGGGCCATCTTCGGAGAGAAGGCCCGCGAAGTCCGCGACACCTCGTTGAAGGTGCCGCACGGCGAGGTCGGCAAGGTCATCGACGTGAAGGTCTTCAACCGGGACGACAGCCACGAGCTGCCCCCGGGTGTGAACCAGCTGGTTCGTGTCTACGTCGCCCAGAAGCGCAAGATCAGCGTCGGTGACAAGCTCGCCGGTCGCCACGGCAACAAGGGAGTCATCTCCCGAATCCTCCCGATCGAGGACATGCCGCACATGACCGACGGCACCACCGTCGACATCATCTTGAACCCGCTCGGCGTTCCGTCCCGTATGAACATGGGACAGGTGCTCGAGTCGCACCTCGGCTACGCAGCCCGTTGGGGTTGGGACGCCGAGATCACCGAAGGTGCCACTGGTCAACCACCGGTGCGCGGCACCGAGTACAAGACTCGGCCCTTCACGACACCATCGACGCTCGTCAGCACCCCGGTGTTCGACGGTGCGAAGTGGGACGAGAAGGAACTGTCCGGCGACAAGCCGACGATTCAGGAAATCTTCCGCAGCCTCAACCCTGAGGCCAAGGACGGCACTCGCCTGATCGGCGATGACGGCAAGGCCACCCTGATCGACGGCCGCACCGGCGAGACCTTCGACAATCCGATCATGGTCGGGATCATGTACGTGCTGAAGCTCAGCCACATGGTCGACGACAAGATCCACGCACGCTCCACCGGTCCGTACTCCATGATCACCCAGCAGCCGCTCGGTGGTAAGGCCCAGTTCGGTGGTCAGCGTTTCGGTGAGATGGAAGTGTGGGCCCTCGAGGCCTACGGCGCGGCGTACTGCTTGCAGGAGCTGCTCACCATCAAGTCAGACGACGTTCTCGGCCGAGTCAAGGTCTACGAGGCGATCGTCAAGGGCGAGAACATTCCCGAGCCCGGCATCCCCGAGTCCTTCAAGGTGCTCATCAAAGAGATGCAGGCGCTCTGCCTCAACGTCGAGGTGCTCGCCGAGAATGGTCAGGAAATCGAGATGCGGGAGATCGACGACGAACTCTTCCGCACCGCCGAGGAGCTGGGTATCGACCTCAGCCGTCCGGAGCGTGGAACAGACGAAGACGACGCCGCCCGCGCTGCGGGCCGTCGCTAGGGGAGCGGTACATGCTTGACGTCAACGATTTCGACCAGCTGAAGATCGGTCTGGCAACCGCCGACTCGATTCGAATGTGGTCCAACGGCGAAGTGAAGAAGCCGGAGACCATCAATTACCGCACGCTGAAGCCGGAGAAGGACGGCCTCTTCTGCGAGAAGATCTTCGGTCCGCAGAAGGACTGGGAATGCGCCTGTGGCAAGTACAAGCGCGTCCGGTTCAAGGGCATCATCTGCGAGCGTTGTGGCGTTGAAGTCACCCGCTCGAAGGTGCGTCGCGAGCGCATGGGCCACATCGAGCTCGCCGCGCCGTGCGTCCACATCTGGTACCTCCGCGGCACGCGGTCGTGGCTCGCCTACCTCCTCATGGGTACAGAACCCCGCGAGGAACTCAAGGCCAAGCAGCTCGAGAAAGTCATCTACTTCGCAGCGTCGCTGGTCACTCATGTCGACGAGGAGAAGCGAGACGAGGACCTCCCGAACATCGAGGCCGAAGTCGTCGCTGAACGCGAAGCCATCACCAAGGAGATGGAACTCCGGCTTGCTGAGGAGCATGAGGCGGTCGAGAAGGAAATCGCCCAGATGGAGACCGACGGAGCGAAGGACACCGAGCTCCGCGCTCGCCAGCGCTCCGCCGACAAAGACTTCGCCGCCACTCGTGAGCAGTACGAGATGGAACTCGATGTCCTCGATCGCGCGTTTGACGAGTTCAAAGACCTCTTCGCCCGCAAGATTCTCGAAGACGAGATGCTCTGGCGCGAGATGGCCGACCGGTGGGGCGAGTACTTCGATGGCGGCATGGGAGCCGACTCCATCGCCCAGCTGATCGAGCGGATCGACTTCGACGAGGAAGAGATCAAGCTCCGTGCTGCGATCGACCCCGAAGAGGGTGTGAAGCCGCTCAGCGCACAGCGCAAGCAGAAGGCCATCAAGCGTCTCAAGATCGTTGCGGCCTTCAATCGTCGCGACGAGAACGGGCGTCGGATCAACGACCCCCGGGCCATGATTCTCGATGTCGTTCCTGTGATCCCGCCGGAACTGCGCCCGATGGTGCAGCTCGACGGTGGCCGCTTCGCGACCTCCGATCTCAACGACCTCTACCGTCGTGTGATCAACCGCAACAACCGCCTCAAGCGGCTGCTCGATCTCGGCGCTCCCGAGATCATCGTCAACAACGAGAAGCGCATGTTGCAGGAGGCCGTCGACGCACTGTTCGACAACGGTCGCCGCGGTCGTCCGGTCACCGGACCAGGCAACCGTCCCCTGAAGTCGCTCTCTGACATGCTCAAGGGCAAGCAGGGTCGTTTCCGTCAGAACCTGCTCGGCAAGCGCGTCGACTACTCGGGCCGTTCGGTCATCGTGGTCGGCCCCTGAAGTTCCACCAGTGTGGTATCCCGAAGATCATGGCGCTCGAGCTGTTCAAGCCGTTCGTCATGAAGCGGTTGGTCGACCAAGAGCTGGCCCAGAACATCAAGTCGGCCAAGCGCATGGTCGAACGTCGTCGCCCGCAGGTGTGGGAAGTCCTCGAAGAGGTCATCCAAGAGCATCCCGTGATGCTCAACCGTGCACCCACGCTGCACCGTCTCGGCATCCAGGCCTTCGAGCCAGTGCTGGTCGAGGGCAAGGCCATCCAGATCCACCCGTTGGTCTGCACCGCCTTCAACGCTGACTTCGACGGCGACCAGATGGCTGTCCATCTGCCGCTGTCGGCCGAGGCTCAGGCTGAAGCCCGAGTGCTGATGCTCAGTGCGAACAACGTGCTGAGCCCGGCCCACGGTCGTCCGCTCGTGACCCCGACCCAGGACATGGTCATCGGCTCGTTCTACTTGACCGAGTCGACCGACGATGACCCCGACGTCTACGTCCCCACGTTCCGTCGTGAAGACGAAGTCGAGCGGGCCTACGAGGCCGGCGACATCACGTTGCCCCAGCCGATCTTCTTCCGCCGCCCCGACCTGCTCCTCGAGCCGGCCAATGGCAAGGCTGCGGTCTATGCCCGCACCACTGCTGGTCGTGTCTTCTTCAACGAGACGCTTCCCGATCGGTTCCCGTTCGTGAACCATCTCATCAAGAAGCGCGACATGGGCGTCATCGTCGACGAGCTGGCCACGGGGTACCCGAAGGCCGAGGTCGGGGCCACCCTCGACCGCATCAAGAGCCTGTCGTTCCGCTTCGCCATGAAGTCGGGTCTGACCGTTTCGGTCGACGACGTGCAGACTCCCGTCGAGAAGAAAGCGATTCTCGATCTTCACGAGCTCGAGGCTGACAAGATCGAGGTCCAGTACCTCAAGGGCATCATCACCGACGGCGAGCGTCGTCAGAAAGAGGTCGAGATCTGGACGCAGGCCACCGATGAGGTCCGGGCTGCGATGGAGATCAATCTCAAGTCGAAGCGCTTCAACCCCATCGACATGATGGTCGGCTCCGGTGCTCGAGGAAACATGATGCAGGTTCGCCAGATCGCGGGCATGCGTGGCCTCGTGGCCAACCCACGAGGCGACATGATTCCTCGTCCGATCAAGTCGAACTTCCGTGAAGGCTTGACCATGTTGGAGTACTTCATTGCTACTCCGGGCGCTCGTAAGGGCCTTGTCGACACCGCGCTGCGTACCGCTGACTCCGGGTATCTCACCCGTCGTCTGGTCGACGTCGCACAGGAAGTGATCATCAACGATCGCGATCCATTCGCCGACGGCCGTCCGGTCCGTGGTCTGATGCTTCACGACATCAAGCCAGACGGTTACTACAACCGCCACACCGGAGCATCGTCTGACGCAACCGATCCCGATGCCCGCATGGTGCGCACCTATGTCGAGACTCGTCTCTACAGCCGGGTGCTCGCCGACGATCAGACCCTCGAGGACGGCACTGTCATCCCCAAGGGAACGATGGTCACCGAGGAATACATGGAACAGCTGCGGGATGACCCGGGCAACACGTCGGTTCGTGTGCTCTCGCCGCTCACCGATGATTCCCCGGTCGGCATCTCTGCCGCCAGCTACGGCATGTCGCTTGCGACCGGCATCACCATCGAAGTCGGCGAGGCCGTTGGCGTCATCGCTGCCCAGTCGATCGGTGAGCCCGGCACCCAGCTCACGATGCGTACCTTCCACACCGGTGGTGTGGCGGGCGGCGCCGACATCGCCGGCGGTCTTCCCCGTGTGGTCGAGCTCTTCGAAGCTCGCAGCCCCAAAGGCAAGGCCACCCTCGCTCGAGTCTCCGGCATCGTTCGCGTCGCCGAGGACGAAGGCAAGGGCAAGGTCATCACGGTCGTCACCGACGACGGTGATGAAGACGTCTACACCGTGCCGTTGGCGGCTCGTCTCGAAGTGGTTGATGGTCAGGAGATCACGGCCGGTGAAGCCATCGTCGATGGCCCTCGAGATCCCAAGGAACTCCTCGAGATCCGTGGTATTCGTGAGACGCAGCAGTATCTGGTCGAAGAAGTCCAGAAGGTCTACCGCGATCAGGGTGTGTCGATCCACGACAAGCACATCGAGCTCATTGTTCGTCAGATGACCCGCCGGGTCGGCATCCACGAGCCGGGCGAGTCCGACTTCTTGCCGGGCGAACGTGTCGATCAGTGGCGATTCGCCGACGCCAACAAGCGTCTGGTGCAAGAGGGTGCACGACCTGCCGAGGGTCGCCCGGAGATCATGGGTATCACCAAGGCCTCGCTGGCCACCGATTCCTGGCTCTCCGCTGCGTCGTTCCAGGAGACCACCCGGGTGCTCACCGAAGCTGCCATCGAGGGCAAGTCTGACTCGATGATCGGCCTCAAGGAGAACATCATCATCGGCAAGTTGATCCCGGCCGGCACCGGGCTCATGCGTCACCGCGAGTTGCAGACCAGCGCTCCGGACTACCAGCCGATGGAGTTCTTCAGCTCCGAGGGTGAGGAAGTCGAAACGGCGCAGTGGCTGGCTTCGGTCAGCAACCAGCTCGACGCCTCTGCAGAGCCGACAATCGGCTGATGTGATCCGCTGGTCCTGGCATCAGGATCGTGTGCTCCGGACGGCGGGTGGCTCAGCCACCCGCCGTCCGGCGTTTTCGGGCTGCTGACAATCGGAGCGCTCCCTCGTCGGTGAGGCATGGCGCGTCTCCGAGTCCAAGGCGTCATATCCTTTGACATGCAAATTTCTTCCCGACGGTTGATGGCAGCGCTCGTGACGGGCTCGATGTTCCTGGCGGCATGTGGCGGCAGCGATGCCGACGCCGACGCGAGCAAGGACGTGGGCGACACGACCGAAGAGTCGTCGGCCTCGACCGACGACGCCGAGACCACCACGACGGCAGGAGAAACCACGACGACCGAGGCCGAGACCGCCACGACGGCAGAGACCACCACGACCGTGGCGGAGGCGCCGACGTTCAGCGGCCCGGCCGACGGGGTTATCTACACCGATGGAAGCAGCCTCTATTCGCTGCTGACCGGACCTGGCTGGGTGGACGCGTCCGACGTCTTCCCCGACGGCGTCCAGGGATGGTTCACCGGCAACGAGACGGCGGCGTTCTCCGAGAACATCAACATCGTGACGAACTCGGTACCAAGTGGCACGCCTCTCGACCTGGCCATCGACGCAAGCGTCGAACAACTCGGGGCGACCTTCGACAACTTCACGCTCATCGAGTCCGGCGTCGTGCCCGGGACCAACCATCCCGAGCTCGGCTTCCTCGAATACACGGCCGATCAGGCAGGTGTGACGATTCGCTTCATGCAGACCTTCGGCCTGTGGAATGACACGCTGGTCGTGTTCACTGCGTCGACCGACGCGGAGGGTGGCGAGGCCGCCATCGATGCGCTCCTTCCGTACGGACTCACCATCGCACCGCCTGTCGGTAGCTGAACTCTGAGGTCCCAGGCGTCGACGAGCACGGTTGTCAGCGGTGTGGGATAGTTGGCTCAGCATGTGACCGGCGCCACTCGTGCCTGAAGAGGGCGAGCCTTGCCGGTTGGGCAGCCAGAGTCGCAACCACAAGGGGGACCAGTGAAGGTCGATGTAACTGTCAACGGTACGGCGCGGAGTGCTGACGTCGAACCGCGAACCCTCCTCGTGCATTTCTTGCGCGAGGACCTGGCGCTGACCGGCACGAATGTGGGCTGCGACACGTCGTCATGCGGGGCCTGCACGATCCACATCGACGGCGAGTCGGTCAAGTCGTGCACGATGCTGGCCGTGCAGGCCAGAGGTGCCGAGATCACGACGATCGAAGGGATGGCCTCCGCCGACGGCGAGCTGCACCCGATGCAGGCAGCATTCATGGAATGCCATGGGCTGCAGTGTGGCTACTGCACCCCGGGGATGGTGATGGCCGCCACCTCGCTGCTGAAGGAGAACCCCAGCCCGACCGAGACCGAGATCCGCGAAGGACTCGAAGGCAACCTCTGCCGCTGCACCGGTTACCACAACATCGTCAAATCCGTTCAGACCGCAGCAGGAGTTGCATCATGACCGCCGTGATGGGCACGCCGATGAAGCGCAAGGAAGACCCCAAGCTGTTGACCGGCGAGGGCAAGTACGTCGATGACATCCAGGTCCACGGACAGCTCTGGATGGGCATGGTGCGCAGCACGATGGCCCACGCCAAGATCCTGGGCGTCGACACCAGCGACGCGGCCTCCATGCCTGGCGTCCACTCGGTGTACACGGGCAGTCAGCTTCAAGGGATGGGGCTGTGGGCAGCCCCGCTGCCGTGTGCGTGGCCGGTCACCGATGACATGCTCAATCCGCCTCACTATCCGACAGTGTCGGAGGTGGCGCACCATGTCGGCGACATTGTTGCTGTCGTTCTGGCCGACTCCCGCTACCAGGCAGCCGACGCTGCCGAGAACGTCGTCGTTGACTACGAGCCGCTGCCGGCTGTGTCGAGCCTCGACGAAGCGGTTGCAGGCGAGAAGCTGGCCCACGTCGATCTCGGAACCAACAAGGCATACCACTGGGCGCTCGAGCCTGATCCTGCCGCCGTCGACGCCGCGTTCGTCGGAGCGGCCCACGTCATCGAGGCGGACTTCGTCCAGCAGCGGTTGATCCCGTCGGCCATGGAACCTCGCGGCGTGCTGGCCATTCCGTCACCGGCCGGCGGTGAGATCACTCTCTACAGTTCGAGCCAGATCCCCCACATTCTGAAGGTGATGATTGCGGCGACCACGGGGATCTCTGAGTCCAAGCTTCGGATCATTGCGCCGGCCGTTGGTGGCGGGTTCGGGGCCAAGCTCAACGTCAACCCTGATGAACTCCTTGCGGTCACCCTGGCCAACAAGCTCGGGCGTCCTGTCCGTTGGACCGAGACCCGAAGCGAGGCTGCGTTCTCGACGCATCAGGGTCGCGGTCAGAATCAACACATGGAACTGGCGGCTGACGCCGACGGCAAGATTCTCGGCATTCGGGTGCATCTCGATGCCGACATGGGCGCCTACATGATGCTGATCACGCCTGGCGTGCCATTGCTCGGCAGCTTCTTGTACACCGGCGTCTACAACGTGCCGGCCTTCGGCTTCACCTGCGACGGCTATTTCACGAACCTGACCCCGACCGATGCCTACCGTGGTGCCGGTCGGCCCGAGGCGAGCTACGCCATCGAACGCATGATGGACCTCCTTTCCTACGAGGTGGGCGTCGGCCCCGACGAGATCCGACGCCGCAATTACCTCGCCGGCGGCGAAAAGTTCGAGAATCTCGAGACGGCATCGACGCTGGTCTTCGACTCAGGTCACTACTCCCCGAACCTCGACGCGGCGCTGGCCATGGCGAAGTACGACGAGCTTCGGACCGAACAGCAGCGCCGCCGCGACGCCGGCGAGCGAAAGCAGCTCGGCATCGGGTTGTGTACCTATGTCGAGATCTGCGGACTCGCTCCGAGCCGAGCGCTTGCCGGGCTCAACTACGGCGCCGGTGGCTGGGAGGCGGGCACGGTCCGGGTATTGCCGACCGGCAAGGTCGAAGTGGTCTCCGGATCCACGCCGCACGGTCAGGGTCACGAGACATCCTGGTCCCAGATCGTCGCCGACAAGCTGGGTGTCGATCCACAGGACGTCACCGTCCTGCACTCCGACACGGCGATCAGCCCTCTCGGGCTCGACACCTACGGTTCGCGTTCGCTCTCCGTCGGTGGTGTCGCCATCGCCATGGCGTGCGACAAGGTCATCGAGAAAGCCAAGCTGATCGCCGCCCACCAGTTGGAGGCGAACCCGGACGATCTCGAGTTCGAGAATGGTGCGTTCTCGGTCAAGGGTTCCCCGGACAAGTCGACCGCGATCCAGGAGATCGCGTTCGGGGCGTTCACCGCTCACAATCTGCCAGACGGCATGGAACCGAATCTGAACGAGCAGATGATCTTCGATCCGCCGAACTTCGCCTTCCCGTTCGGGACGCATGTAGCGGTGGTCGAGATCGACGAGGACACGGGCGAGACCGTGTTGCTCGACTACATCGCCATCGACGATTGCGGCAATCAGGTCAACCCGATGATCGTCGAGGGCCAGGTCCACGGCGGCATCGTGCAGGGCGTGGCTCAGGCCCTCTACGAAGGGGCGGAGTACGACGGCGAAGGCAACTGCAAGAACCCGTCGTTCCTCGATTACCTCGTGCCTTCACCGACCGAGATGCCGATGATCCAGACCGGCCACACGACGACTCCTTCCACCAGCAATCCACTCGGAGTGAAAGGGGTGGGAGAGGCCGGCACGATCGGGTCGGCGGCGGCGGTGATCAACGCCGTCTGCGACGCACTCAGACCTCACGGAGTCAAGGACATGGCCATGCCGGCCACGCCCATGCGAGTGTGGCGGGCCATCAACGCTGCGTCCAAAGAGGGAGGTGCGGCATGATCCCGGCATCGTTCGATTACGTCGAGGCCGAGAACGCCGAGGCGGCCATCGCTGCGCTCACCGAGCATGGTGATGACGCCAAGCTCATGGCTGGTGGCCACAGCCTGATCCCGTTGATGAAGTTCCGACTCGCCACCCCGGGGGTGGTGATCGACATCGGTCGGATCAGCGATCTCAGCTACATCAACGATGGTGGCGATCACATCGCCATCGGGGCGCTCACCCGCCACATGGCCGTGGAGACCAGTTCGTTGCTCGCCTCCCAGGTGCCGATCCTGGCTCATGTCGCGTCGCAGGTCGGTGACCCGTCTGTGCGTCATCGAGGCACGATCGGCGGATCGCTGGCCCACGGGGATCCGGCGTCAGATCTGCCGGCGGCGATCCTGGCGCTGAATGCGACGTTGGTGGCGAGAGGGCCGAGCGGCGAGCGAGAGATCGCCGCCACCGACTTCTTCACCGGCTTCCTCGAGACCGGCCTCGCCGCCGATGAAATGCTCACCGAGATTCGAGTTCCCAAGATTCCCGATGCGGGTTGGAGCTACCAGAAATTCAACCGCCGGGCCCAGGACTGGGCAATCGTCGGTGTGGCTGCAGTCAGCAATGGCTCGACCTCGATCGCTCTGGTCAACATGGGTCACACACCGCTTCGGGCCGAAGCGGTCGAGGCAGCGCTGGCCGGTGGAGCGTCGGCGGCCGATGCCGCTGCCGTCGCTGCTGAGGGGTTGACGCCGCCCGAGGATCTCAACGGTGATGCTGAGTACCGGGCGCACTTGGCGAGAGTCCTCGTCGGGCGGGCCCTGGCCGCACTCTGACTCCCCCCGCCACCACGGGCTCGGAGTGGCCGCTTCGCTGCGGCGGCCTTCGGCCGAGTCCTCGCTCCGTCGGCCACACCAAACCCGTCTTGCCGTAGCGCGCCGCACACCCGGTGTCGTTCACGGCGGTCTCGTTCTTGGTCGCGTGGGTGAGGTGGGTAGTCTCCCCGGGTGACTTCGAATGCTCCGGTGGCCAGTGTTGAGGACGTGAAGGCGGCGCTCGCCGCTCACGACTACATGTCAGACGACGGCCTCGCCACCTCGATCTTCCTGGCCATGACACTGAAGCGCCCGCTCTTCCTCGAAGGGGAGGCGGGCGTCGGCAAGACCGAGGTCGCCAAGGTTCTGAGTCGCTGGACCGGCGGTCCGTTCATCCGCCTCCAGTGCTACGAGGGCATCGACGCGGCGCAGGCCGTCTACGAGTGGGATTACTCCCGGCAGCTGCTGCACCTCCGCACTGCCGAGGCGAGCGGCCGGGCCGGCGAGGCCGAAGTCGACCTCGAAGCCGAGCTGTACGACGAGCGCTTCTTGATCCGGCGGCCGCTCCTCGAGGCGCTGTCGCCGACTAACGGCCCGCGGCCGGTGCTGCTGATCGACGAGGTCGATCGGGCAGACGACGAGTTCGAAGCGTTCCTGCTCGAGGCGCTTTCGGACTACACGATCACCGTCCCCGAGATCGGGACGATTCGGGCCGAGACCCCGCCGATCGTCATTCTCACCTCGAATCGGACTCGCGACGTCCACGATGCGCTGAAGCGCCGCTGCCTCTACCACTGGGTCGAGCATCCGGACTTCGAACGGGAGGTGGCGATCGTGCGTCTTCGTGCCCCCGAGGTCGGCGAACCGTTGGCTCGTCAGGTGGCGGCGATGGTCGAATCCGTCCGGAAATTCGGGCTCTACAAGCCCCCGGGTGTGGCCGAGTCGATCGATTGGGCCATGTCCCTCGCGGCACTGGGTCGCACGGAGCTCGACGAGGCAACGGTTCTCGCCACGCTCGGAAGTGTCCTCAAGTATCGCGAAGATCAACAGCGTGTCACCCAGCAAGGCATCCAGGAGATGGTGCAGGCCGCGCTGCTGCGCGGAGGTGGATGACCGTCTTCCCGCCCACTGTCGATTTGCCGGCGGACCCCGCCGAGCGAATGGCTGTCGGGTTCGCACGAGTTCTGCGCGGGCTCGGTGTACGTGTGCCGACCAGCGCGACCATCAGCTTCGCTCACGCGGTCGGTGTCCTCGGGATGGCAGACCGCAGTGCGGTCTTCTGGGCCGGTCGAGCCACGATGATCCACCGGCCAGAGGACATTCCCCTCTACGACACGGCCTTCGCCATCTACTGGCAGCAACGCCACCCCGAGAACGTCAGCGTCGAGGGCACGCCGCCGCCGATCACTCTCGCCGTCGACCTCGAGGAGGACGGCGACGAACCGCCCGACAGCGAGGACGAGGGCGAACCGCCCGGCGACATCCAGGCGCTGAGGTTCAGCCGGGTCGAGGTGCTCACCGAGAAGGACTTCTCCGAATGCACAGACCAAGAACTGGCCGAGCTGACCCAGCTCATGTCGAGGTTGAAGTTCACCAACCACACGCGACGAAGCCGCCGTCAGGTCCCGACCAAGGGGCGTGGTGACAAGCCCGACCTCCGGCGCACCGTCCAGCGCGCGCTTCGACACCACGGCGAAGCGAATCGCTGGGCCCACACGTCTGCCGCGACGCGTCCCCGTCGCCTCGTGCTTCTGCTCGACGTCTCTGGCTCGATGGAGTCGTACGCTCGGGCACTGATCCGATTCCTCCACGCCGCCACCGCCTCCCGCAACCGGGTCGAGGCATTCACGCTGGGGACCCGGCTGACCCGCATCACTCGCCACCTCTCGAATCGTGATCCGGACGCTGCCCTCAAGCGGGCGACACCGGAGGTGCAGGACTGGGCGGGCGGCACTCGACTCGGGGAGGGTCTCAAGCAGTTCAACGACGAGTGGGGCATCCGCGGTATGGCACGCGGCAGCGTGGTCGTCGTGCTCTCCGACGGTTGGGAACGTGGCGACGCTGACGAACTCGGCGAACAGATGGCGCGTCTCCACCGGGTCGCCCATCAGGTGATCTGGGTCAATCCGTTGAAGGCCTCGCCCGGCTACGAACCGCTCGCCGCCGGTATGGCGGCTGCGCTACCTCACATCGACCTCTTCGTTCCTGGCAACTCCTACCGATCATTGGAGGAGTTGGCCGGCATCCTCGCCGGCGCGACCCCTTGACCCATGCCTTCGATTCCTCCGCCGACCGGACCTCCCACCAGCCCACCCGAATGGTCGATCCCCACGGGACCACCGCCCGCCCCTGAGGGCTGGCGCCCGGGCCAAGCCGTCGCGCCGTCGGTTGCGAAGCGGCCGAACGCCGAGCCGTGGTGGGGCATGGGCGACATCCTCCTCGGCGTCGCCTTCATCGTCGGCATCGTGGTCGTGGCAACCATTGGTGGCCTCCTCGTCGTCGGGTTGGATGCACTCCGCCCGTTGGCCGAAGGTGACCTCGAGTCGAACGACGCGGTTGTCTTCCTCGGCATCGCAACGCTGGCGCAGGGTCTGGCGATGGGGGCCTGGCCTGCAATCGTCGCTCGATGGAAGGGCGGCGGCGTCGTCGAAGACTTCGGGCTGCGGGCTCGCCCGATCGATGTCGCCTACGGCATCGGCGCTGCCGTGGCGATGCTGCTGGTCGCCGGCGGCCTCGCGACGCTTCTCAGTGATCTTCTCGGCGCCGACGCTGCCGATTCCACGAACACCCAGATCATCGATGATGCTGCGGGCACGTGGGCGATCTGGATCATCGTGATCGCCGCCGTCGTGGTTGCGCCCATCGTCGAGGAGTTGTTCTTCCGAGGGCTGTGTCTGCGCGCGATCGAAAAGCGATTCGGAACGACTGCCGCTGTCGTGGGTTCGTCGATCCTGTTCACACTGCCGCACTTCACCAATCCGAGCCTTGCCGGGACGGCCGTCCTGTTCGCAGCCATCGGCACGGTTGGGCTGGCCCTGGCATTGCTCGTGGTCGTGACCGGACGCCTGGGTCCGGCGATCGTCGCCCATGCCTTGTTCAACGGGATCAGTGTGATCGGCGTACTCACAGCCTGACGGCAGACCGGGTCCGGACTACCGTCCCGGCGATGGAACGCTACGAACGTTTTTCCAGCCTCCGCCTTGATCGACCCGAGCCGGGCATCCTCCGGATCGTCCTCGACACTCCTGGCAAACTGAATGCGGTCGATGCCGAGAAACACGCCGACCTCGCCGACATCTGGCCGGTGATCGATCGGGACCCTGAGACCCGCGTCGTGGTCATCCACGGTGCCGACGGCGCGTACTCCGCTGGTGGCGACATGGCCATGATCGAGGAGATCATCGCCGACCCCGATGCCCGGGCTGCCACGTTCAGGGAAGCCCGAGATCTCGTGTACAACATGATCAACTGTTCCAAGCCCATTGTCTCCGCCGTCGAGCGGGTGGCTGTGGGTGCCGGCCTTGCGTCGGCGCTGATGGCCGACGTGTCGATCGTCGGCAAGAAGGCGAAGCTGATCGACGGACACACCAAGCTCGGGGTCGCCGCCGGCGATCACGCTGCCATCATCTGGCCGCTGCTCTGCGGCATGGCCAAGGCCAAGTACTACTTGCTCACCTGCGAACCCTTGGTGGGCGAGGAGGCAGAGCGGATCGGTCTGGTCTCGATGGCCGTCGACGATGCCGTCGTTCTCGATCGGGCGATGGAGGTCGCTCGAACGCTCGCCGCCGGTTCCCAGTCGGCGATCCAATGGACGAAGCTCTCGCTCAACAACTGGCTCCGCCTCGCCGGCCCGACGTTCGATGCCTCCGTTGCCCTCGAGATGCTCGGTTTCGCCGGGACCGACGTCCACGAAGGCGTTGCCGCTGTGAAGGAGAAACGTTCGCCCGACTTCGGTTGAGAGGCCCTTCCGTTCGGTCGGCGACCGCTAGATTCCGCTGGTGGCTACGGTTCGGGCGGCAGCGGCCGACGGGAAGGGCGTGGTGACCCTTCATCCCCTCTTCGACGGCGTCCATCCGTCTGGTTGCGGGCATATTCGATGACGACGAACGAGTGGATCGTCCTCGTTGTCCTGGCCGCCATGTTTGTCGCGCTCGTCACGCGTCGAGTGTCGCCTCCCGTCGGTGTCGTTGGAGCGCTCTTGGCGCTGTATCTCACCGACGTCATCGATCAATCTGCAGCGCTGTCCGGGTTCGCGTCACCAGCCCCTGCAACGATCGCAGGCCTCTACGTGGTCGCCGGAGCCGTCGAGCGATCAGGAGCGTTGCGTCCACTCAGCCGAAGGGTCCTCGGCGAGGGCTCGATGGCGGTCGGTATGGCCAGACTCGGCTTGGTGGCAGCAGCGCTGTCTGCTGTCGTGGCGAACACGCCGATCGTTGCGATGTTCATCGGGCCGGTGACCCGATGGTCCGAGCGGCGGGGTGCGCCACCGTCACGCTTCCTCATGCCGCTTTCTTTCGCTGCCATTCTCGGCGGCATGCTGACCCTGATCGGCACTTCCACCAACCTCGTTGCCTCGGACCTGGTCGAGGCCTCCGGTCTGGAGCCATTCGGATTGCTCGAGCCGGCGAAGCTCGGCCTGCCCGTCGCCGCCGTATCGATGCTGATCGTCGTTGCATTGGGCCCTCGGCTCCTGCCGGAGCGAGGGCGAGTGGACAACTCCACGATCGAGCGGCCGTTCACGATCTCGCTCTCTGTCGTCGATGGCGGTGCTCTGGATGGTTCGACGATCACGTCCGGCGGCTTGCGGCAACTCGGTGCCGTCTTCCTCGTGGCGGTCGAGCGTCGAGGTGAACTCACCGCCCCCGTCTCGCCAGAACACCAGCTCCGGGGTGGCGACATCCTCACGTTCGCAGGCCAGGTCGACCATGTGGTCGAGCTCGAGAAGGTGCCAGGACTCGACTTGGCCGCCGGCGACCAGATCCTCAAGCTCGACGATGGCGAACATGCCTGGTTCGAGGCTGTGGTCGGGGCCGGTTCGCCGCTGGTCGGGCTGACCCTGAAACAGTCCAGCTTTCGTAGCACGTACCAAGCGGCCGTCGTCGCCCTGCACCGATCGGGCGAAGGTGTCGTCGGCGGGCTCGGCGACGAGCGGGTGCAGGTCGGAGACTCGTTGTTGCTCGTAGCCGATGCCGGATTCCGTGAGCGATACAAGCACCGCGGCGACTTCCTCCTGATCCAGCGTCGATCCGAACCACCGCCGACGGCATCGGTCAACGCCAAGCGCTCGCTCCTGATCCTCGGCATGGTCGCCGTTTTGGCGATCGGCGGCGTGGTCGGGGTGATGAAGGCGGCAATTCTCGGCGCAGCAGCGACGGTCGTCGTCGGTGCCCTCACACCCCGGCAGGCACGCGACAGCGTTGATCTCAACGTGGTGATTCTCGTCGCGGCGGCCATCGGTGTCGGAAGTGCTGCGGACTCCTCCGGCCTCGCCTCACGGATGGCGACGGCGTTGCTCGATGCGACGTCATGGGCCGGTACGTGGGGTCTGGCTCTTGGCCTGATCCTGGCGACGATCGTGCTGACCGAGATGATCACGAACGCCGGCGCCGTTTCGCTGATGATCCCCATCGCCCTCCGGGCGGCAGGCGACTCCGGTTCCGATCCCCGGATCTTCGCCCTCGGCGTGACACTTGCCGCCTCGGCATCGTTCCTCACTCCCATCGGCTACCAGACGAACACCATGGTCTACGGGCCCGGGCGGTATCACTTCACCGATTACCTCCGCCTCGGTATCCCGCTGACGTTCGTCGTCATCGTGGTCACCCCACTGCTGATGGCGCGAGGAAGCGGTCTGTGGTGAATGCCCAAGGGCCCCTGCGCCGTTCGGCCGGCGTGGCCGCTTCGCTGCGGCGGCCTTCGGCCGAGTCCTCGCTCCGCCAGCCTCGCCCACCTCACGGCGCAGGTCGACGAGGTCCCCGGGGCGCGATCGAAGTTTTCTCGAGCGCGATGAACCGATCGGGACGCTCCGTCCGACAGATGAGTGATGGCTGTTGAGCGAGGAGAAGACGCTGCGTTGCTGGCCCGGGTCTCCCGGGGCGACCGCAGCGCGCTCGAACAGCTCTACCGACGCAACGCCGGTTGGCTGACGCAGCGTCTTCAATCCCGGTGCTCTGATCCGGATCTCGTCGACATCGCGATTCAGGACACGTTCGTCGCCGTCTGGAAGACCGCCAAGAAATACCGCGGCGACGGCGACGTCGGTGCCTGGATCTGGGGCATCGCGGTCCGCCGACTCATCGACCAGCTACGGAAGCGCACGCCGACGCCGACCGAGGACGTCGCGCTCATCGCAGAGCGGGTCGCCACCTTCGAGGACTGGCTGCTCGACAACGGCCGCCACGGTGCGCTCGATCCGGCCATGCGGGCGCTGCACCCCGATCTGCGAGCGGTCCTCATCCTCACTGCCATCGACGGGCTGTCGACTAGGGAAGCCGCCGCCGTACTCGGCATCCCGCAAGGCACGGTCAAGACCCGGCTGCAACGAGCCAAGTCCAACATGAAGGAGCTGTTGACATGAGCGAGGTGTCGACATGATCGACCAGGTTCGCATCGACGCCAATTGGCGAGCCATCACCTTCGAGCTCGACGCGCCGATCCCGAGTCGGCTCGAGCGTGTGCTTCGCCGCGTCGGGTTCTCCTCGGCGACAGCGCGTCTCGTCGGCGCCACTCCTGCGCTCCGCCGGTCGTGGGTGTCGTCGCTCGTCGCGGTCGTGCTGATCGGTCTCGGTTCCGCCGACTCCGATCCCTCGAGTCTTGCCGCGATGCTGACCCTCGCCCCGTTGATTCCTGTGCTGGGTGTTGCGCTGGCGTACGGACCCGCCGTCGATCCGGTGCACGAGATCGGCCTGGCAACTCCGATGCGCGGACTTCGTCTGCTGATGATTCGCGCAACCACCGTGCTCGCTGTTGCCGTTGGTGTCCTGGCCTCGACCGTGTTGGCCTCGTCCGCTCCCGGTTCGTTGGCGTTCGCCTGGCTGTTGCCCGGGCTGGCCCTTTCGTCGTTGACGGTCGGGGCCATGACCGTGACCACACCTCGGAGGGCCGTCGCTGCGGTCTCCGTCGGTTGGCTGCTCGTGGCCACGATCGCTCGTGTCGCCGCATCCGACTCGCTCGCAGTGTTCCGTCCTGCAGCACAGCTGATCGCCCTCGCCGTCGCTGCCGGCGCCGGTGTCGTGATCGTCAGGCGCCATGAGTCGTTCGATCGGCTCGTCGCATGATGCAGGTCCTTGCCTTCGGCCTCGGCGTGTCATTCGGCGGCCGGAAGGCCCTCGAGTCGGTTGACCTGTCGCTCGAGGGAGGGGTGACAGTCGTCCTCGGTCCGAACGGGGCCGGCAAGTCCACGCTGCTCCGCTGTCTGGCTACCGTGTTGGCTCCCGATCAGGGCTCCCTGCTGCTCGATGGCATGGATCCGACCTACGAAGCCGATCGGATCGAGATCCGGCGTCGACTCGGGTATCTCCCTCAGCACCACGGACTCTCGGGTTCCAGTCGGGTGTTCGACACCATGGATCTTCTCGCTGTGATGAAGGAGGCGGGTGACGAACGGCGGCGGCGGACCATGGTGTTCGACGCGCTGGAACGAGTCGGGCTGGCGGATCGAGCCCGGGACTCACTCGACGACCTGTCGGGCGGGATGCGTCAGCGAATCGGTGTCGCTCAGGCGCTGCTCACGGCGCCTCGGCTCCTGGTCCTCGACGAACCGGCGGCCGGTCTCGACCCGGACGAGCGACGTCGCCTTCGGGAGGTATTGTCAGAACGTCGTCAGCGATCGACGGTGGTTGTGTCCACACACCTCACCGAAGAAGCGGTCCATGCCGACACCGTGATCGTGATGGACGGTGGCCGCGTCATGTTTGTCGGATCGCCATCAGCGCTCGCTGACAAGGCGAATGGTCGGGCGTGGGTCCAGTCGACGCAGCCGAGCCAGCCGGTGCGAGCGAGTTGGCAGCAAGCCGATGGGCGGCATCGGTGCCTCGGAACACCCCCGGCCGAGGCTGATCTCGTCGCGTCGACGCTCGAGGATGGATATCTGCTCACCATCGAGCGCTGATTCGCTCGATCACGGCCCAGAATCCAGGAGCCGAGATCGTGATGCCTCGGGAGTGGGAACCCTCACCGGGCGGCATAGCCTTGCGTTTCGGCGTGCTCGTCGCGCCAGAACACGAACTCTTGTCGCCGTCTCAGTCTCGGGGCACATGCGTCAGGCCCATCCGGGATCGGTTCGAGTTCCACACGTTTCCGCAACACCCCACGATGTAAGAGGTCGTCTGTGCCCACGATGCAGCAGCTGGTCCGCAAGGGCCGTCAAACAAAAGCGAAAAAGGGAAAGACGCCGGCACTGATCGGCTCCCCACAGCGTCGCGGTGTGTGCACCCGCGTCTACACCGCCACCCCGAAGAAGCCGAACTCGGCTCTTCGCAAGGTCGCCCGCGTGCGCTTGACATCGGGCATCGAGGTCACGGCGTACATCCCCGGTGAGGGACACAACCTCCAGGAACACTCCATCGTGCTCGTGCGCGGCGGTCGTGTGAAGGATCTCCCTGGCGTTCGCTACAAGATCGTGCGAGGCACCCTCGACACCGCTGGTGTTCGTGACCGCAAGCAGGCCCGTAGCCGCTACGGCGTCAAGAAGGACAGCTGATATGCCACGTAAAGGCCCCGCACCCCGTCGAGACCTCGTTCCCGATCCCGTCCACGGCTCGGTCCTGGTCACCCAGATCGTGAACAAGGTCCTCCTCGACGGCAAGAAGACCACCGCCGAGCGCATCGTCTACAGCGCACTCGAGATCGTTGCCGAGAAGACCGGCGGCGATCCTGTCGCCGCCCTCAAGCGAGGCATCGACAACATCAAGCCTCAGCTCGAGGTGCGCAGTCGCCGAGTCGGCGGCGCCACCTACCAGGTACCGGTCGAGGTTCGTCCTCGCCGTGCCACCACCTTGTCGGTTCGTTGGCTCATCGGTTACTCCCGAGACCGCCGCGAACGCACCATGGCCGAGCGGCTCGCCAACGAAATCCTCGATGCCAGCAACGGCATCGGTGCTTCGGTGAAGCGTCGTGAAGACCTCCACAAGATGGCCGAATCGAACAAGGCCTTCGCTCACTACCGCTGGTAGTGGATCGCCCCATCACACCCTCGAAATAAAGACGTAGGAAACCATGGCAGACCGGCCAACACCCCTCGAGCGTTACCGAAACATCGGCATCATGGCCCACATCGATGCCGGCAAGACCACCACGACCGAGCGCATCCTCTACTACACCGGCAAGAACTACAAGATCGGTGAAGTTCACGACGGCGGCGCGACGATGGACTGGATGGAGCAGGAGCAGGAGCGTGGCATCACGATCACCTCCGCTGCCACCACCTGTTTCTGGAACGATCACCGCATCAACATCATCGATACTCCCGGCCACGTCGACTTCACGGTCGAGGTCGAGCGCTCCTTGCGCGTGCTCGACGGCGCCGTTGCGGTGTTCGACGGTGTCGCCGGAGTGGAGCCTCAGACCGAGACGGTGTGGCGTCAGGCCGACCGCTACAAGGTCCCCCGCATGTGCTTCGTCAACAAGCTCGATCGCACCGGTGCCGACTTCTACTTCTGCCTCGACACCATCAAAGAACGTCTTACCCAGGACGTTGCGGTGATCCAGCTGCCCATCGGTATCGAAGCTGACTTCCTCGGCGTGGTCGATCTGGTCAAGATGAAGGCTCTCGTCTGGTCGGCAACCGTCGACGAGACGGACCTCGGCGCCACGTACGACGTCGTCGACATCCCGGCCGAGTATCTCGAGAAGGCCGAAGAGTACCGGGCGCTGCTCGTCGAGGCGGTCGCCTCGACCGACGACGATCTGATGCTGAAGTACCTCGAGGACGAGGTCATCACCGAGGCCGAACTCAAGGCTGCGTTGCGTGACGCGACCATCCACAACAAGCTCGTTCCGATTCTGTGTGGCACGGCCTTCAAGAACAAGGGCGTCCAGCCCCTGCTCGACGCCGTGATCGACTACCTCCCGTCGCCCATGGAGCTCCCTCCGGTGGTCGGAACTCACTACAAGACCGGCGCCGAAGAGACCCGCAAGCCCGCCGACAGCGAGCCGTTCTCTGCGCTCGCTTTCAAGGTCATGTCGTCCCCGGGCGCAGGTGGCGGCAGGCTCACCTACTTCCGGGTCTACTCCGGAAGCGTCGAAAAGGGCGGGCAACTGCTCAACACACGTACCGGCAACAAAGAACGCATGGGGCGCCTCCTCGAGATGCACGCCGCCAAGCAGGAGGATCGCGACATCGCCATGACCGGCGACATCGTTGCCGCCATCGGAATGAAGGACGTCCGGACGGGCGACACCCTCACCGATGACAAGTCGCCCATCGTTCTCGAGTCGCTCGAGTTCCCCGATCCCGTGATCCACGTTGCCGTCGAGCCGAAGACCAAGGTCGACCAGGACAAGATGGCCAAGGCGCTGCAGTCCCTCGCCGAAGAGGACCCGACCTTCAGCGTCCGGACCGACGAAGAGACCGGCCAGACCATCATCGCCGGCATGGGCGAGCTGCACCTCGAGGTCCTCGTCGACCGCATGATGCGCGAGTTCAAGGTCGACGCCACCGTCGGCAAGCCGCAGGTCGCCTACCGCGAGACCATCACGTCCACGGTCGAGAAGGACTCCTACACCCACAAGAAGCAGACCGGCGGTACCGGCCAATACGCCGAAGTCACTATTTCCATGGAGCCCTCGGGCCCCGGCGGCGGTTATGAATTCATCGACAAGGTCACCGGTGGTCGCATTCCGAAGGAGTACATCCCTTCGGTCGACGCCGGCATCAAGGACGCAATGACCACCGGCGTGCTTGCCGGTTTCCCGACTGTGGATGTTCGGGTCACGCTCCTCGATGGCAAGTACCACGACGTCGACTCCTCGGAGATGGCGTTCAAGATCGCCGGCAACATGGTGTTCAAGCAGGTGGCGAAGCGGGCCAAGCCCACGCTCCTCGAACCCGTGATGGCCGTCGAAGTCGTTACCCCTGAGGACTACATGGGTGATGTGATCGGCGACCTCAACTCACGTCGAGGCAAAGTCGGTCAGATGGAGGCTCGTGGCCAGAACCAGGTCGTGAGTGCTCAGGTCCCGCTGTCGGAGATGTTCGGCTACTCGACCGATCTCCGCTCCAAGACCCAGGGCCGAGCCACCTACACCATGCAATTCCACAGCTATCAGCAGACTCCGAACAGCGTGCAAGAAGACATCGTCACGCGCCTCCGGGGCGAGTAACCAAACAACGGACACCCGCGAACTACTCGTTCCGGAAACTGAAAGAAGCGAAGAATGGCAAAGGAAAAGTTCGAGCGGAACAAGCCGCACGTGAATGTTGGCACGATGGGTCATATCGACCATGGGAAGACGACGTTGACGGCG
>RCMY010001323.1_pt1 | contig 23625 bp, 16 predicted proteins | sample 2041341 | NCBI WGS metagenome assembly RCMY01 (sample SAMN09708234, study PRJNA481090) | Marine sediment metagenome, whole genome shotgun sequencing project.
GCTTCCCATTTTTTTCCCGAAAAACCATCCGAGTTCCAATAGGGAACCGTGGGATAGCTTGTATACCGAGGGCCGGGAACGTTGTACTTATGGACCAAACTTCACATGGGCTATAGAATTTAGTACAAAATTACCGAATAAAGGGCAGGACAAACGTGATAACTATTAGGTTGGGTCAAATGAGGAATGCTACTGTTTTTATCCTGTCTTCGTTATAAAAACCATTTCAAAAGTATTTAAACCGTACAACTATCCCCATCTTTCCTAACACCTAATTTATGCAAGAATTTCTCCATTAAACACCATTGGGTAAAGGCCGATTGCAATAGATTGGCACCTACGAAAACTGTAAACCAAAGCCAGTTGATGTTGACGTACATGGCCAATAAAACGCTAATAATAATAAATGTGCCGGCAATGGCTCGGATATATCTGTTTATCATGACTTCTATATTTTTAGGATTTATATGAATTTTTCTATGGGAACCACCACCGCTTTTATGGGATTGTTGGTTTCCAGATTTTGGTTAAATTCCTTGATGAGCTTGAAAAGAGAATCAATATTTTCATCTTCGGTAAACGAAAAGAGCAGTGACGATTCTACCCCACTTTTTTGACTAGGGAACCAACTTGATGTCCGTACCATAGTCGTGGGGTTCTTGTACCCATCAATATCAGAGCCGCTAAAGCTCTCAATGTTCGCTTCTTTAAAGAGTCGGAGAATGTCCTTTTCGAATTCTTCAACGACAGTTACTATTAGTAGTTTCATAGCTAATGTATTTACTGTTATTCCTGCGAAGGCGGGAATCTGTTAATATTAGGTTGACTCTCCATATAACTCTGTGCCTCCTTTATATAACAACTCATGTATACTATTCTACAGAGCTACAAAGAGGAAAAAGAGATTCACAGACGTAGAGGTGCACACGATTTTCACTAACTTCCTAATTCGTAATTTTTTACCTTCTGACTTAAATCTTCTGTCTTCTGCCAATTGCTACAGGTTATCTCCCGCTACTTCATCCTCGACAACCTCTACCTCCGGATAGTTCTTCCTTTCGATCATGTAATAAACCAACGGCACGACCAACAAGGTCAAGACGGTAGAGACGATCGTACCGCCCATTAAAGAAATCGCCAAACCTTGGAAAATCGGATCAAATAGGATGACAAACGCCCCGATAACTACCGTTCCCGCAGTTAATAAAATAGGAGTTGTACGTACTGCCCCAGCTTCAATGACCGCTTGTTTTATGGGGACACCTTCTGCCAACTGTAAGTTTATAAAATCGATGAGCAACACCGAATTTCGCACCATAATCCCTGCCAAAGCAATCATTCCTATAAATGAAGTTGCTGTAAAAAATGCGCCCATGATCCAATGTCCTAAAACAATTCCTATCAATGACAAGGGTATGGCAACCATCATTACTATGGGTGCTTTAAAGTTTTGGAACCATCCTACTATCAAGATGTAAATCAAAATAATGGCACCTAAAAAGGCAATTCCCAGATCCCTAAAAACCTCGAGGGTAATTTGCCATTCCCCATCCCATTTAACCGTATAATCATCTTCAAAATCAGGCTGTCCCAAATACATTTCGTTAATGGCATACCCTTGTGGTAGGGGAATTTCTTTTAGCTTTTCTTCCATGCCTAAAATGGCATACGCGGGACTCTCCAATTCCCCGGCCATATCGGCCAACACGTACACCACACGTTTTTGATTTTTGCGGTAAATGCTTTTGGCACTCGTAGTTTTCTTAATATCCACCAAATCCGCTATGGGCACCATAGTACCTTGTTTAGAGCTAAGCTTCAACTGAGAAATATCGGTAATGGTCGATTTTTCACTTTCATCCAAAGCCAACACCAGTCCAACTTGATTGCTGGCATCTTCATCATACAAGCTGGTAATGGCCCTATTCGATAATGCCATGTTCATGGTATAGGCAATTTGCTGCGGCGCAACACCGTACAACATCGCTTTTTCTTTATTGATTTCGAATTCATATTCGGTTTGGTCCGCTTCTACCATCCAATCGATATCTACCACATCTTCAGTGTTTTTTAAGATATCTTGAACGCTGTTGGCAATCTTCATTTGCTCATTATAGTCAGGGCCATAAACTTCCGCAACAATCGTAGATAAAACGGGAGGCCCTGGCGGTACTTCCACCAACTTGACATTGGCATTATACTTCGCTGCGATTTTTTGAATATCGGGCCGTAGAAGCTTAGCAATATCATGGCTCTGGGCCGAACGTTCGTCTTTATCTATAAGATTCACTTGAATATCAGCCATGTTACTGCCACCACGTAAATCATAATGACGCACCAAGCCGTTAAAGGTTATGGGTGCCGAAGTGCCAATATAATTTTGATAATTCACCACTTCTGGGCGTGTAGAAAGGTATTGCGAAATTTCTTGTGCAACAACGCCGGTACGTTCAAGGGTCGTGCCTTCGGGCATATCAATGACCACTTGAAACTCGTTTTTATTATCGAACGGCAACATTTTTACGGCTACCGATTTGGTGAAGAACAACACCATCGAACCTATCAGTAATAAAAAAGTAAATCCTAAAAACAACCAGCGTTTTTTACTGTTTTCGATTAACGGGCGTTCAAATTTATCGTAAAACTTGTAAATTAAGGTATCCTCTAAAGGTTTTTCTTTCTTCGCAACTTTCCCCTTTTTGTCTTTCTCTTTCAAGAAAATATAACCTAGATAAGGCGTAATGGTCAACGCCACAAATAAGGACAGAATCATGGCAATAGACGCGCCAATAGGCATCGGGGCCATATACGGACCCATTAACCCTGATACAAAAGCCATGGGCAATACCGAAGCGATTACCGTAAATGTGGCCAAAATAGTCGGGTTACCTACCTCGTTGATGGCATATAACGCGGCCTGTTTAAAAGGCAAGCGTTTCATTTTAAAATGCCGGTGCATGTTCTCGGCAATAATAATGGAGTCATCCACTACGATACCGGTAACAAAAACCAATGCAAAAAGGGTAATCCTATTGAGTGTATAATCCAACATATAGTAGCTCAACAGCGTCAAAGCGAACGTAATCGGAACCGATAGGAACACTACCAAGCCACCACGCCATCCCATAGCCAACATCACTACAAGTGTTACCGCAAGGATAGAGCCCATAAGGTGTAGTAGTAATTCCGAAACTTTCTTGGAAGCTGTTTCACCATAGTTTCGGGTAATTTCTACGTGCACATCATCCGGAATCAAAGTGGTGCGTAAATGGTCAACCTTATCGATAACGATATCGGCAATTTTCATCGCGTCGGCCCCTTTTCTTTTCGCTATGGAAATCGTAACCGCTGGATATTCAGATTTATAGTCGGCTACCTTATCACTGGCCTGCCCAAAACCTAAAGACACATAACTTTGCGGAATTTCAGGACCGTCGATTATGCTTGCAATTTGCTTCAAATATATCGGCTGGTTCTGTTGTACGCCAACCACGAGATTTTCAACATCGGTAACCGAGGCCAAAAACTTACCCGTATTAACTAAAAATTCAGTATCGTTCTTATCAAAACTGCCGGAGCTCAACTGCGCGTTGTTCGCCTTGATCATTTCAGAAACCGATAAAAAATCAAGTCCGCTGGCAGCCAATTTATCTTTGTCCAAAACCACGCGTAACTGACGGTCTTGATTACCGATCTTATGCGTAATCGCCACATCGTTCACCTTCTTGATCTCGTTTTCCAGTTCCTGCGCCATTTGGCTTAACTGATACCCATCGTAGTTTTCACTCCAAAGGGTCAGACCCAGCATTGGCACATCATCAATAGCTCGCGTTTTGACCAACGGAAACGTCACACCTTGCGGCATTTCGTCCATATGTTTATAAATTTCGTTGTACAGTTTCACGAACGAGCGCTCAATATCCTCGCCCACATAAAACTGTACGATGACCATCCCCTGCTCTTTCATGGACGTTGAATACACATATTCGACCCCCTTGATATTCGAAATCAATTTTTCTAAAGGCTTTATCACGCGCGACTCCACTTCGGTGGGACTCGCCCCAGGATATCCCACAAAAATATCTGCCATTGGCACGTCGATTTGAGGCTCTTCTTCCCTCGGAATCAAAAACGAGCTGTACACCCCTATGACCATGAATACAATCATCAGAAGCACCGTCAACTTGCTACCTATGAACATTTTGGCAATCTTACCTGCTAAACCTTCCTTCATTCTTTCTAGTTATTTTGTTTGGGCGTTCTGGGGTCGGGCTTTCCGCTTTTACTCCCTGCCCGTCCGGCAGGCGGGCTCGTTCTTTTGAGCCGAAAGTGGCTCAAAAGCCCTACGGGGTAACCGCTGCAATCCCTAACGCAGACTCGATTATTGTATCGAAATTTTCACGCCGTTGAATAATTTTCCTTCTCCTGAAACAATGTATTGCTCGTCGGCGGAGAGTCCAGAAAGCACTTCTACCTCATCCCCAAAAGTTCTTCCCAAACGCAACCAACGCAATATCGCCGTGTTGCTTTGGCTAACCGTATAAACCCCTGATAATTGTCCATTATTAATAATGGCTTCGACAGGGATCATTACCGCCGAACTTGCCGTTTTTCGAGCTACAGGAAATTGCACCGTGGCGTACATGCCCGATAGAATCTGGGCATCGGTCTTATCTAAAATCACTTTTACCAAGTATTGCCCTCCCGTATTTTTAGAAGACGTGCTTATCTCGGTCACCTTGCCCTTTAGCGTCTGGTTCAAAGCTTTTATTTGCACCGTTACTTCCGTGTCGTTTTTAATTCCTAAAATTTCCGATTCGGGCACCATGGCCAAAACTTGATACTTACCAGGAGATTCTACTTCCAATAAAGGCATTCCCGGGTTCGCCATGTCACCGGCACTGATGAATTTGTTGGTTACTACTCCGCTAAATGGAGCTCGAATATTCGCATATCCCATTTGGGCGTTCACACCGTTCTTCATTTGTTTAGCGGACTCCAACCGTGCTTTTGCCATGTTATAGTTCGCGGTTATATCGTCCAATTCTTTTTGCGAGGCGCTGTTTTCTTTGAACAAGGCCGTGAATCGGTTATAATCTTTTTCGGCATTCGTAAAGGCTGCGGTCGCTTCGGTAATTCCGGCATTCACTTGCGCTAATTTTGCGGAAACGTCGGCATTGTTGACACTTATCAATAATTGCCCATTGCTCACTTTATCGCCAACTCGAACATAGATTTTATCAACATAACCCATCATTCGCGTACTGATGTTGGCGCTTTTGGCCGCTTCAACTTTACCGCTTACCGCCAAAAACGGACTGCTATTATCTTCAGAGACGCTCTTCACTTGAACGGCCACCGCGGGGGTAGTATCGGCTACCGCTTTTTTGTCTTCGCCACCACAGCTTACAACTAGTATCGTTATGATTAGAAGTGCCGCCGGTATGTAGTTTTTGTTTTTCATCAGTACTGTTGTATTTGTCATTTCCGTGAAGACGGAAATCTTAGTATTGTTTTAGTATTAGGTACTTTCTTTTATGATATCCTGCAAGGTCTCTTACGACCTTTGAGTTCAACATTCTTGCTTAGACCTACAAGGAGACCTCCTTCGTCGGCAACACCTTGCAAATCGTTCTTGCCACCCAACTGTTTACTTTTCTATTCCTTCATCAAAAATCGCACATACGCCAATGCGTAATTATGCTGAAAAATAGTGGCATAGTATTCCAGTTGTTTTTGTGAAAATTGTGTTTCGGCCATTAACAGATCGGTCGTTTTTTCGAGTCCCTGCTCAAAACGATTGGTTCTGATTCGCAGTGATTCTTCCGATTGTTGCAGGGCCAATTTTGTCAGTTTTAGCTTGTTCTGGGCATCTTCCAATCCGCGTTTGGCCTTGTTCAATTCTAATTGGCTTTCAGATTTATACTGCTCCAACTGTAATTTCGATTTGTTGTATTCCGCTTTGCTTTTTTGCACTTTCCCGAAACGTTTGCTGCCCTCGAAGAGGTTCCATTTTAGTTCCGCCCCAAAAAGATAGCCATTGGCATCGCCCTGAAATAATTCATCATCGTGTAGTTCGTAGGTACCAAAAGCGTTCAGCCGTGGCAAAAACGACATTTGGTCGGCCTTATGCATTTGTTTGTATGCTTCAGTGGCCGAATGCATCGCTAGTATATCCTTTCGGTTTTCGGATAAATCCACAGTAGGCAACGAATGGTAAACTACAGACAATGAATCGGACGGTCTTAAGATTTGATTACTGTCCTCATCCATCAAAACGGACAAATAATTGCTCGCATTCAGAATATTGCTTTTGGCATACTGCAATTGATTATCGATTTCGGTTACCCGAACTTCGACCGCTAACACGTCCGATTTTTGCAGATAGCCTTGTTTAAAGCTGTTATCGGCTATGCGTTTGTTTTCTAAGGCAGTCTCTTTGGCCTGTTTCAAAACTTCCACCGTTTTATAGGCGAGCTGCAGTTGCATGTAGGCTTTTTCGACTTCGAGTTCCAAATAATCCTGTTGGCGTTCAGATTGCAGTTCGGCAGCGTTCCATTTGGCCTTGGCAGCCTTGCGCTGATATACACCATCGAAATTCAAAAGGGGTTGCTGTACTTCGACCCTAGTAGCGTAGTCTTCTATCTGTCTGGGATTGTTCAACAGATCGGGGTTAAAATCGGCCGCTGTCAAAATCTCTTGGTTCAGTTTGAAACCAAAGGCCATTAAGGGGTTGGTAGTGGCTATACCAGTGTGCGAAACACTGATGTTGGGCAGCAAAATGGCATTGGTCTGATTGAAATCGCCTTTGGCGGCCAAAACATCTTGTTGCGCAATTTTAAGCGCCATATTGCTCTCCTTGACTTTGGCCAAAACTTCTTCCTTCGTAATAAGACCGGTCTCTTGGGCAAATCCCGAATAAAAAGCGAATACCAATAGCCATCCTAGTTTGTATTTCATCGCGTTACATTATTTACTGCAAAATTAGACTAGGAAAATGACCTGTACAGTAACCAATGTTACCGATGGAAATTAAAATTCCAAATTCCAAGTACCAAATTCCAAAAATTACAATATGTGGAAACCTGCTCATAGATGCATCGTATAATACGATTCTATCCTAGTTATCATAACCAAAATAGTTTAGTATTATCTGGACATTTAATCGTTAAGGTCAAGCAATATTGACTTGAAACAAATGCCCAATTAATGCGGTGATCCCCATGGCCAATGTCCCCCAAAGGGTTATGCGCATCACAGCTTTTAAAGGACTGGAGCCTCCGGCACGTGCCGCAATCATTCCCAGAATGGCCAAAAACAGAATGGCAAAAACGTATTGTATATACTCCATATAATCCAGGGGTGCGAAATAAGCCGCCAATACCGGTAAAAAACCTCCCGTCACAAAAGCGACCCCGGACGATAGGGCGGCCTGCAAAGGTTTTGCCTCTGTTATTTCGTTAATGCCCAATTCGTCCCGGGCATGCGCTTCTAAGGCGTTATGGGATGTCAATTGTCTCGCCACTTCCAGAGCTGTCGAATGGTCCAAACCCCGTTCCTCGTATATTTTGGCCAGTTCCAAGAGTTCTTCTTCTGGCATATCCTGTAATTCCTGTTTTTCTCGTATTAAATCGGATATTTCAATATCGGACTGTGAACTCACGGAAACGTATTCGCCGGCCGCCATAGACAATGCGCCCGCAACAAGACCTGCAACTCCCGCGAGAATAATCGGTTCACGAGTACTGCTTGCCGCGGCAACACCGATAATTATACTCGCTGTAGATAATATGCCATCGTTGGCACCTAATATACCGGCCCTCAGCCAACCGCTTCTATTTATGTAATGTTTCTCTGTAGTATCCATATTATTCCCCTAAAACATCAAATGCGCCTTTAACCAGAAATTGGTCCGTTGCTTTAAAATGGTTTTTATTATCAAGCGCCATGTAATCTGCATAACTCTCCTTGACCGTTACTTCCATTTGTTTGAAATAATAATCGCCGTTAATTTCGGTATCGAGAACTAGTACATAATTCTTATCGTCCACATTTACAATGGATTCAGCTGGTAGGCCTTTTGCGGAGGTTGCACCCGAGACTATATGGGCTTCGACAAACATTCCGGTAAGAAAGCTATTTTCTTCTTCATCCTTTAAATGGCCATGTACTTTTATAGTACGTCCCTCCCCGATCGAGGTACCTACCAAATATACTTCGGCCTCGAAGGTATCGGATGAGGCTTCGGGAATTTTAAATTTGATATCCTGGCCTTTTTTGATTTTCATAATGTCCTTTTCAAATACGGAAAGTTCTATATGGATATGGTCGTTATCAATAATTTCTAGAATCGGCGTGGCAGGTGCGACATAACTGCCCCTTGTCACGTTCACTTTGGTCACACTTCCCGAAATAGGGGCATATATCGTTGTGGTGGAGGTAACATTACCGGCTTCGACTTCGGTAGGGGAAATGTTGATCATAACCAATTGTTTGCGCAGGCCATCATATTTTGCTTGGGCGGTCTTGTAATCGCTCTCCGCTTTCAAATAGCTTTTTTGTGAGGTGATATTCTCATCATACATGGTTTTTTGGCGCTGGTATTCAGATTTCAAATAGTCCAATTGCCCGCTAACTTCCATATATTGTTGCTGCAGGGTCACAAATTCGGGGTTTTCGATGCTCAGGAGTACTTGCCCTTTTTTGACCACATTCCCAATAAGCAAGGGCAAGGTCTTTATATAGCCGCCCATGGTCGCGCTGACCACCGAACGATTTTCCGGTGGTACGTCGATTATGCCGGTGGCCCGTACCATCACGGGAAATTCTTTTTCCTGTAAAGTTCCTAAGGCCATTCCGATCTGGTCAAATTGTGCCTGGGTTACCTTTATATGATTATCCTCGGCCAGATCGGTTTGTGTTTCCGCATTTTCCTTATTGCTATTTCCGCAACTCACGAAGGAAAGGGAGAGGATTAAAACAAAGCTGCTGTATATCAAATTTTTCATTGTTATTTCTTTAGAGGGTGATATAATTTATTTTGATCGCCGCCTGGTTGTAAAGATTCAAGTTATCAAGGTATTCCAAACGGATCTGATACGCATTTTCAAGGCTTAGGATATATTGATAAAAATCTATCTCGCCATTTTTGAAACTTCCGTCTGCCGTCTTTAAAATTTCTTCCGAGAGCATCGTGCCTTCTTCTTCGTAATAGGCAAGGGCTCTTTCATATTTGGCCAACTCCCCACGAAGTTCCTGCAATCGCGCATTCAATTGGATCTTATATTCATTGGATTCTTCCACGACGATATCCGAAGCCAGCTTTGAAGCTTTTATGCGCGACGACTGCCCGCCAAAGAACAATGGAATTTTAAGGCCGACCTGATAGCCGTACAAGTTGTTGTTGAGCTGTGAATTGGTGCCTTGAAAGTAATTGAGCGAAATATCGGGCAACAACTTTTGTTGTTCAAAACTACGGGCAGCGTTTGCCAGCGAAATTCTATCGTCGTAATAACGCAATTCTGGACTATCGGCTATCGAACCGCTTTCCAAAGGAAGCTTCAAAATGGAAGCAACGGCGATTTCCAACGGTTCCTCCACCTGAATGAGTTTCATTAAACCATTGTGGGCTATCGTCACATCCTTTTGTGCTTTTTCCAATTGAACGGAGATTTGGCGCCGCTTGGATTGTGCCGTTATTTTCTCTAAATAGGTAGTGGCGCCCAGCTCGAACCTTCGTGCCGCTTTGCCTGCAAAATCGGTATATAGGCTATCTAACTGTTTGTAAATCGATTCTTTTTCCTTTGTGTACAGATACTCGTAATAGGCTGCCGTCAGTGTCCGTTCTAAAGCCTTTTTCCGAATTTTATAGTTGCTCTCTGCTAGGTCATAATTTTTCTTGTTTACCCGCTTCCCCGCAAAATAAACGGTAGGGAACAAAAAATTCTGCTGCACTCCGATAACATCCAATGGTTCATTGTTGCTGGCCAGGTTGTTCTGATCATACTCAAAATAGAGCTGGGTTTTGTCAAAATCGAATGCGCTGCCTATGAGCGCCTCGGTCCTATCCGTTTCGAATTGAATGGCCTTTAGCCCAGCGTTGTTTTCTATGGCAAGGGGAATTAAATCGGCTAAGGTTTTGGGAGTTGACTGGGCGTTAGCATTGGTGGCGACGAACAATAGCAATACAACTATTCCAGTGGCCCCATTTTTAAGGGATGCCGGTTTCCGCTTGCCATTTTTCATTTCGTTGAAATAGGCATATAATACCGGAAGTACGACAAGCGTAAGGATAGTTGCCGTAAACAGCCCCCCGATGACTACCGTGGCAAGCGGCCGCTGCACTTCAGCCCCTGCACTTGTGGAGATGGCCATGGGCAAAAAGCCGAAAGCAGCCGCCGAAGCCGTTAACAATACGGCCCGCAATCGGTCTTGGGTTCCTTGTTTTATAAGCGCATCCATACTCTCGAATTTTTGTTGTTTGAGTTCCTTAAAGTGCTCTATCAGCACAATACCGTTCAGTACCGCAATCCCGAACAGGGCGATAAACCCGACCCCGGCCGAAATGGAAAACGGCATTCCCCTCATCCATAACAACAGCACTCCGCCCACGGCCGAAAGTGGAATGGCGGAATAGATCAACAAGGCTTCCTTGACCGAATTAAAAGCAAAATACAAGAGGATAAAGATAAGGATGAGCGCAATCGGTACGGCTACCAACAATCTTGCCCTTGCGCTTTGTAGATTTTCGAATTGACCCCCGTAGGTAATAGTGTAACCGACAGGCAGCTCGATATTTTCATCGATTAGTTTTTGAACATCGTCTACGACGGATTGAAGGTCGCGGTCGCGAACATTGATACCGACAACTAGTCTACGCTTGGTATCGTCACGAGATATTTTTGCGGCTCCTTTTTTATAGGTTACCTCCGCCAGCTCGCTCAAGGGTATTTTTCCTCCTGCCGGCAGATCTACGTAAAGATTTTTGAGGTTATCGATATCCTGTCGGTTCCTTTTATCCAGTCGCATGACCAGATCAAAACGTTTTTCCCCTTCAAAAACACTGCCGGCGGTCTTTCCTGCGAAACCCATGGAAACCAGATCGTTCACATCTTGGATGTTGAGTCCGTACCGCGCGATTTTAGTCCGATCATAAGTAACGTTCATCTGTGGTAATCCGGCCACCTTTTCCACAATAATGTCCGCTGCACCATCCACATTTTCAACAAGCGATCTAATCTCATTTCCTTTTTTGGTAAGAACATCAAGATCTTCTCCAAAAATCTTGATGGCAATATCGGCACGAACACCGGTAATCAGCTCGTTGAAACGCATCTCTATCGGTTGTGTAAATTCCACTTCCATATTCGGGATCACCGAAAGAGCCTCCTTGAATTTATTGGCTAGTTCGTCTTTGCTATCGGCCGAGACCCATTCCTTTTTGGGTTTGAGAGTAATGATCACATCGCTTTCTTCCATAGACATGGGATCTGTAGGTACTTCCGCAGCCCCGATCCTTGTAACCACTTGATTGACTTCGGGAAAATTGTCGATCAGTATTTTTTCGATCTGGGTAGTTGTTTCTATGGTCTTGCTTAATGATGTTCCGGTTTTTAAAACGGGCTGAATCACGAAATCGCCTTCGTCCAAAGTGGGCACGAATTCGCTACCCATGGCCGTAAAGAGATACACGGAAACCGCCAAAAGCAAGATGGCAATGGACAAAACCAATCGCTTACTGCGCAATGCCCAATCAATAATGGGATCGTACCGGTTATGCAGCCAGGCCATTAAACGTACTGAAATATTTTTATCGGAAGCCGTTGAAGGCTTTAGGAACAGCGCAGCCACAACGGGCACATAGGTAAAGCACAAGATCATGGCCCCGATCAGCGCAAAACTAAAGGTCAGTGCCATGGGTTTGAACATTTTCCCCTCTACACCGCTAAGGGATAGAATGGGAATAAAAACAATGAGAATGATCAGTTGCCCGAATATAGCCGAGTTCATCATTTTGGAGGCGCCGGTAAACGTGATTTCGTCTTTGAGCGCTTGTTTTTTCGTCCGCCCTTCGTCGGAAGACAGGTTCGTCAATGCATCGATCTCGTCCTTGCTTTTCGTGATTTTGAACGCAATGAACTCCACTATGATTACTGCGCCATCGATGATGATTCCGAAATCGATCGCTCCCAAGCTCATCAAATTCGCATCCACACCGAAAATGTACATCAACGAGAGCGCAAAGAGCAGGCTCAAGGGAATGACGGATGCCACTACCAAACCAGACCGCAAATTTCCCAACAACAGGACTACCACAAAAATTACGATCAGGGAGCCCAAGATAAGGTTCTCGGCAACCGTGAACGTAGTTTTGGCAATGAGTTCACTCCTATCTAAAAAGGCATTGATATAAACGCCTTCGGGCAGGGAGTTCGATATGGAGGCCACACGCTCCTTAACGGCTTCAATCACGTTTTTTGAGTTGGCATCCTTGAGCATCATGACCTGACCGAGTACTTTTTCGCCCTCGCCATTGCCTGTAATGGCACCGAAACGCATTGCGCTGCCGAACCCAACTTCGGCCACATCCTTCACGTAAACGGGAATGTTATTATTGTTTTTGACCACGATATTTTCAATGTCCTCCAAAGAAGTTACCAAGCCTTCGCCCCTTATAAAATATGCTTGGTTTACTTTTTCGATATAACCGCCACCGCTTACACTATTGTTCATTTCAAGGGCGGTAAAGATATCCTGTGTGGTAATGTCCATCGCATTCAACTTTTCGGTATTGATAGCGACTTCATATTGTTTTAGTAAACCTCCCCAAGTATTTACTTCGACCACCCCGGGAATACCGGAAAGCTGTCGTTTTACGATCCAATCTTGAATGGTACGCAAATCTTCGGCGGAATATTGGTCTTTATATTCCGGTTCTACATCGAGGATATATTGATAGATTTCGCCCAGACCCGTTGAAATGGGACCCATTTCAGGCGAACCGAAACCGGCGGGGATTATTTCGGAAGCCGATTTGATCTTTTCGGCTATCAGTTGGCGCGGTAGATAGGTGCCCAAGTCCTCTTCAAAAACAATAGTCACAACGGATAGCCCAAATTTTGAAACGGAACGGATTTCCTCGACCCCGGGCAGATTCGCCATTTCGAGTTCTATGGGATAGGTTATGAACTGTTCCATATCCTGAGTCGATAAGTTGCGGGATGTTGTGATGACCTGTACTTGGTTATTGGTCACGTCCGGAACCGCTCCTATTGGGATTTGAGACAGGGAATACAGTCCGAAACCGATAATAAATACGGTAAATAAGAGAACGATAAGCTTGTTCTTAATACTGAAATTGATGATACGTGATAGCATACTTCATTGGTAACATGGATTATTAATACATCAAGATTTAATGGTCTTGAAATTATAAGCATGTGACCCGCCTTGGCGGGTAAAGAATTATGCAATCCGGGGCGGTTGAAATAGCCCTTGAGCGTGAAGTGAGGAGATGGGGGGATGATAGTAAAAATTGGTCGTCGTACCTTCAGGAATTTGAAGGGAATTCATTCGTAAAAAGTTGGTGTCGGACACAATGGCTACCGTTGAAGAACAGCTGCAGTGGTTTTGAAAAGGCAGTTTTTCGTGGTCTTTTTTTTCTTCTTGATGGTCTTTATTATGCTGTTCCTTAAGTTCACCATAGTGTTTAGAAATGAATACGAACATGCTGTCCCCATATTCCTCAGCGTGGAATTGGGCATGTTCCAACAGCTCGTCGAATTGCGCAATATGGTTAAAGGCAATATCAAAGCTTTGGATCAGGATCAGACCTGACAATACTATGGAAAATAGTTTAACCATCATGGTATCAAAGGTATGTAAAACAAACTATATCGAAGACTGCCCTGGGTCATCAATTTTTCGCTTTACGGGTTCCTCCATGGCCACCTGCTACGATGACCAATATTTTTGAGCTCAACCAAATGAACTTAAAAAATTGGATAATGGGATTCATCATAAAAAAGCGTTTCGATTTTGATATTCTTTGAGTCATTGGGTTTTTATTTATTGTCATTTCCGCAATTCGACTGGGCTCAGCATAGGCTTCGGCGGGAATCTTTTTTATTTTGTCATTGCGAGACACGAAGCAATCTCTTAATCTTTTCGACTAGGGTCAAAAGTTTACTTCGTCACTTTAAGCAGTATGGTTAAATTCAATCTTTCATCAGCTCCTCGTAATGACCTTCAGACTTGTCTAACAACTGCCAACTTTCTCACTCCGGTATCAACCACCAAAAAGGCCTCATCTTCGCCTTATAGATAAACGCATAATGCAGGGCTAATTTCAACCAATGCCCCGCCAGCCCGATTTCGCCGAAAGTCTTACCCAATTCCCGACCCTGGGTTTCGGGGTATTTGTTATAATCGGGTACAATCGGAAAAGTTGTAATACTTACACCACTACCTTTGGTCATTCCATAACCGGCCGAGGCGATACAGGCGGCTCCCATATTACCCATCGAACCTTTGTGATGTAATTCCTTTTTTCCCTTGATGATGTCGATGATGTTATCGGCCACTAGTTTTGCCGTGATGCCGGAAGGCATTCCCGTTCTTGGTGGGGATGGTGAAATAGACGTCCCATTTTTGCTGACCCTTGGTTTAGAAATCGCATGTGGGGGCGCAAAGGCAATTCCCGGCGCGAAAATGTTTTTATAAGATGGATTTTGATAGGTTTCCGGCCAATCTTGTACACTCCAATCCTCATAAGGTCTCGGAGTATAATCGGCATCGACTATCATAAAACCTTTGAAGAGTTTTTCTGTAATGTCTTGATTGTTCTTATCAAAGGCCTTAAAGCCATGACCGGAAAAAGCCGGAATCAACATCGCAAAATCGTAGGTTTCGGATAGGTATTCCCCATCCAAATTTTCGTAGTAGGCGATCCCATCTTCAATCTTGTTCACGCCCGCACCGATTATCCATTTGATGCCGCGATCTTCGAACACCATCTCGACCATTTCGCTCGATTTCATGATGTTGTTGCCATAGCTCAATAGCATGCCGTCCATACCGAAATCGCCCAATTTGGGTTCATTAGCAAGCCAAATAATCTCTGCCATATCCCTGACCTTATGCCTTCTGAGTTCTTGTTCCACATTCAGAATATATTCAAACGCTGCTCCCTGACAAGTGGATTTCGCATGGCCCGTACCGATCACTATTTTAGCCTTTTTGCCCTGTTTCATTTGTTGGATCAAATCATTAAGGGCATTCCAAGCATGTTCAGCATGCGTATAGGTACATACAGAGTATGCCTTGTTTGTGCCTGGATTGAGACCTTCGGTCATGTCAAAGGCCAATTTTGGTCCTGTTGCATTGATCAAATAGTCGTAGGTAACCTTTTCGATTTGTCCCTTTTGTTCGCCAACGACATATTCCACCTCTACGAAGGGTTTTTCAGTCTCTTGATCCCCTTCGGGATGAAAGGTGGTTACCTTCGCCTGTTTAAATCCTATTCCCTTTTTTTTATACAGCGGGGAAAGCGGAAACAAAATTTCCTTAGATCTCATCCGACCGATACCGACCCAGATATTGGATGGTATCCATTGGTAATTCCCGTTGGGCGAAACTACTACGACCTCGTGGTCCTTATTCAGTTTTCTGCGGAGGTGCGCTGCGGCCACATGACCTGAAATACCTGCTCCTAATATGACTATTTTGGCCATCTCTTTCTATTATGAACCGAAACTAACCCATTTTGTATCGACGAACCATGACATTGGTCAGTAATACGGATTTAATTTCGATAGTTTACATTGTTCTCGTTATTCTGTTTTTTCAACTAAGGCTGTCCACTGAACGTTGTTCAAGTTTTCCATAAGCATATTCCTACAACTTGCTTTTGTTTCAACGATTTGGGTTCTTAGTTTGCTGATTTCGTTTATCTTTTCGAGTAGGTCGGCATTAGATTCCTTTTTGAGAGATCCTTGGTATATTTCCTTTTCCAAAGCGATGACTCCGTTCGCCATTTCCATCATTTTCGGGTGATGCTCCGTACTCCATGTATCGAACTTGCTTGTTTGTTCTGAAGACAGACCCAAACCTTTCGAATCCTTCTGAATGACCTGCATATAATTGGGCAGGGGGTTAACGTGTTGCATAACCTCCTTCATTCTGGTACGCTCAACAAAGGGAAAGTTCTTTTCGTAGTTCGTTACCATGGTCTTCCATTGTTCAGGACTCAGAGTTTCCCTCATAAGATCATGGCACTTGAACTTGGCTATGGCAATTTCTTTTCCCAGATTCTCGATTTCCTGCTGCTTTTTTGAGATTTTATCGGCTTTGCCACCTTCCCTAGAAAGCGATTTCAGCTCTTTTTCCAATTTTGAAGTTTCTTGCAACTTTGCTTTTATTTTGGGCTGAGTCTCCTTCCCCCATTGGGCAAAGGTTTTTTGCTGGTCTTCCGATAGGGTTAAACCATTGTTTTCAGAAGCGACTAGTTTCATAAAATTAGGACCGGGAAAATAGTCTTCGATATTGGCGGTGGTAGTCGTTTGTGCACTAGTTATGATGCTAGCCCCTATAAAAAGTACCATAAGAACCCTTGAAGAAATTTTACTGTTTTTCATCTTTATATAGCTTTTAAATTTCGAAGTAAGTTCGCACTAGTTTTTAAACCGTACAGTAACTTTTGTTACATACAAGCTAAGTGGGTAGCATAGAACCCTATCTGCCAATGAACCGATAAAACGTTTGGGGAGTGCCAAAAAATAAACTGAACCCACTAAAGCAAAAAAGGAAACAGTACCGATATCATAAAAAATCCCCGCGATAAATGTGGTCACCAAAGTAACGACACCATGGTCGATTTCTGAAAATTTCTAAATAAGAAAAATGACTCTCAATAAAAAAGAAAGTCCTAAGAACAAAAGACAGAGCCCTTTAATAATGAAAACCGCTTTGGAAATGGCATCTTCATTTTATTCGTATCAATTGTTTTAGTTTGTTTAAATTTTCCTGTTTTCCCTTTTCCAATACCTCCATTCCATAAGCGGTCTTGAATCGGTGCTCTTCCAAAAACTTAATGTTGAGCAGTTGCCATTCGCTATCGGTCATAACAATGTCACAAAATAGTTCCCATTCCTTTCGCAAGAGCAGATTCCTATATAAAAAATTCGTTGTTCCCAAATGGAACAAATCGGCATCACAGAGTACTTCCGCATAAATATCGTTTGGATTTTGGGGCATCTTTGTTGCATCGATACAAGACCGTATCATCTCAATTTCCGTTTGCGAACAGCCTGCCTTTGTCAAATATTGTGTTGCAAACCGTTTACTTACTTCCTCATGGCCTTCATAGGTTTCCGAGAAGCCAGTATCATGAAAACAAGCTGCTATGGCTATAGATTCCGTTTCTTTTGGTTGAATACCGATCGCGTCAGAAATCAATAGGACGTTGTCAACCACTTCTTGCGTATGTGCAAAATTGTGGAAGGGCAGATTCTTGCATTTATCATTATAAAGTATGTCTGAACAATACCTCATAATGCTTTTAATCGTCATGACTGTCATTGTTCGAATCTAATTGAATTACATTGGCATCGTTTCTGATTTCGATATGGGTTATTTCCCCACCACTTGTACCAACATATTTGGAAATAACAATACAGCTCATAGATATTAGCAGAACCAACACAAAGCCATATTTAACGAAAGGAAATTTTTTGTATTGTAAAAATAGGGTTGCTAGAGATGTGCCTCCTAAAATCAACATCATCGTAAAAAAAAGTTCCGCATACTCTTCATGTTCATGGATTAAGGTTTCGCTGATTCCGGATAAATTCTCGACAATTTCTTCAGCTCCCTCCCCGGTATAAAAAGCTGCGATAGCAGTCAGGGCACTAAAAATAAAAATACCCAATGCCGTTGTCTTTACTTGAGGTTTTTTTATGATATAACCTGACAGCAATACCAGAAAACCGATCAATACGCCCACAATGGGAAGGTGGGTTACTACTAAATGAAAATGTGCGTCGTTCATCATATTGTTTTTATAATTAATATTTTAGTTTTGTGCTTTACTCCGTTATTAGATTAAATGCTCCTCTTGTCAAAAATTCCGAGTTTGGTTCAAAATCATCGGCATTAAGTATTTGGGTAAATCCATTGTTCGTAGTACCTATCTTGACCAATATCCTTTTGAAATTTGTAGTATCTTCTTTGACAAGCACAAAAGAGTCATTATCAATATTCGCAACCGCTTCGGAAGGTAACGCAGGATGTTCTGCCGATGTGGTCAGAATTTCAGCTTCAATGTACATTCCCGGAGCAAATAACTTCGCTTCCTTTTCATTCACTAAATCCCCGTGAATAGCTACGGTTCTATCTTGGGTGTTTATAGACTTATTGACTAAATGTACCACACCCTTATATACATTGTCCGTGTCGTTTTGCAATCTCACATTGATTTGCTGACCTGTTTTGACCATAGGAAGGTCTTTTTCAAAAATCTTCAATTCTATGTGAAGGTCGTCCGTATTGGTAACGGTTACCGCAACATCGGAAGGGTTTAGGTACATTCCTTTACTTGCGTTGATGGTAGTTGCATAACCCGATAATGGAGAAGTCACGCCGATTACCGACCGAATGTTTTCGCCTGTAAGGGTATTCGGATTGATGTTCATAAGGCTCAGCTTCTTTTTAATGGATTGATATTGAGCCAAAGTCACGGTATATTCCGATTCTGCCTTTAAGAAGTTCTTTTTGGAGGTCACATTATCCGCCATCAATTCTTTTTGGCGTTCATAATCGGATTTTAAATAGCTCAAACGTCCCTGGGCTTCCAAGAAATCTTGTTGTACCTGAACATATTCCGGATTTTCAACCGTGAACAACAACTGGCCTCTTTTAACTTCATTCCCTGGCAATAGATTGATGTCTTTTACGTAGCCGGCAAAGTAGGCACTAACATCTGCTTGGTTCTGTGGAGGCACTGCAAACATACCGTTGGCTTTCACAACGGTATTAAACTCACGCATTGATATTTTGCCCAATTCCATCCCGCCAGATTTGAATTGATTTTCGGTTATGGTAATTGCATCTTGGTCTACATTCTCCATGCTTGCATCTGTATTGCCTGTTTCAGATTTTTCTTTTGAATTACAGGAGGCCAGCGTTAGCGTAAGCACTAAAAGAATGCTTGTTAAACTTATAACATTTGTAAAATTGTTGACTGTATTTTTCATCATTAATTAGTTAAATAATTTAATTCTAAAACTGTAGCGTTATACTCGTTAAGGTTTTGTAAATAGGTAATTTGAATATTTTTGGCACTTTCCAAAAGCTGTACGTACTGCAAAAAATCTATCTCACCGTTTTGAAATGATTTCGACGCACTTGTAGTTAATTCTTTTGCAAGTTTGCCACCTGTCATTTCATAATAATCAACGGCTTCTTGAAATTTCTTTAAATCGGATAACAAGCCCTGATACCTTGATTCGAGTTGTATCTTGTAATTTTCAGATTCATCGGCCATTATCATAGTCTCTGTTTTTGCCGCGTTGATTTTCGCTTTGTTCGCCCCGAACCATAAGGGAATGGATACGCCTGCTTGAAAACCATTGTATCGCTTTGCATCCACACCATTATTAGTACCTTGAAAGACTGATATATGTAAATCGGGAAGCAATCTTTGCCTTTCCAAAGAGAGAGAAGATTTACTCAATTTTTGAGCGGAACCGTAGAATAGTATTCCAGGATGGTCACTAAAATTCGGTTGTTGTAATTCCAATCTAGGTAAACTTTTCTCTTCTACGATAACCAACGAATCTGTCTGCATCCATTGATGTAGCATCGTAAATGCTTTTTTTACGCCTTCTTTTGTTTGTGCAAGCGAAATGGATATTTCTTTTTGCTTGGTCTCTGCCATAAGTTTCTCCAACAAATTAGTTTCGCCCACATCATATCGTTTGTTGGCAGCCCTAGAAAATTGACCATAAAGACTGTCCAGAAAAGTGTATTGTTGTACAAGGCTGTTATAATACACCACATTGTAATAGGCTTTGTAAACTTCTTTGGTCAAGGCTCTTTCATTTAATCGGTATTGTTGGGTGGATAATTCAACTTTTTGTTTTTCCACCTTTTGTTGAGCACCATAAATCGTCGGGAATTGCAGGGACTGGCTAATTCCAAAAACTTCTAATGGAAGCCCGTTTTCCGCAATATTATTTTCATCAGAACTATAATACACCTGGGTTTTATCCAAGTTGAAAGCACTTCCTACTAACTGTTTGGATTGGTCTATCCTTTTGGCAGAAGCCTTAAGTCCGTTATTATTCTCAATGGCTATCTGTACAGCTTTTTCCGCATTAACAGGGTTTTGTTGCGCACTTCCTAAAACAGGCAAGAACAAAATGGCAATAATACTGAGTGCCTTTAAATTTACTTTTGTCTTAACTTTAGGATGGTGTCCTTTTCTATCGAAAATTGCATATAAGATTGGCAATACCACTAGGGTCAAAATTGTTGCGGTAATCAATCCACCCACAACAACTGTTGCTAGTGGTCTTTGCACTTCTGCGCCAGCTGAAGTTGAAATTGCCATAGGCAAAAAGCCTAGAGCTGCCGCTGCTGCCGTTAGCAGCACTGGACGTAACCTATTTTTTGTTCCCATTAAAATTCGCTTATTAATATTGCTTACACCGTTTGCTTTGAGTTCCTTAAATTCTTCGATCAGTACAATACCGTTTAGTACGGCGATTCCAAAAAGGGCAATAAAGCCAACGCCTGCTGAAATACTAAAGGGTAAGCCCCGTAGGTAAAGCAACAATACACCTCCAATGGCCGCTAAAGGAATTGCACTATAAATCATCAAGGCTTCCTTTACGGAATCGAATGCAAAGTAGAGTAATACAAAAATCAGGACCAGTGCGATAGGAACAGCAATTTTTAATCTTGCCGTTGCTGTACGAAGATTTTCAAATTGCCCACCATAGCTTATAGAATAACCGGTAGGTAGCTTAATATCCCTTTCAATAATGGTTTGAACATCTTTAACTACCGATTCCAAATCTCGATTACGAACGTTCACGCCTACGACTATACGTCGCTTGGTATCGTCACGCGAAATTTTTGCCGGTCCTTTGGTATAGCTTATTTTGGCGAATTCGCTTAAGGGTAACTTTGTTCCATTAGGAAGAGACACCGAAGCTGTTTCTATATTTTCAATATCCCTTCTATGGGCATCATCATAACGAAGTACCAAATCAAATTGCTTTTCTCCTTCGAAAACCGTTCCTGCGGTCATCCCGGCAAAACCCATTGTGATGACCTTGTTTAAGTCCTCAATATTCAAAGCGTATTTTGCAATTTTTCTACGGTCATATTTTACCGTCATCTGGGGCAGTCCAGCAGTTTTCTCTACAGAAATATCGGCAGCTCCTTCCACGTTTTGAATTGCTTTTTCTATTTCTAAAGCTTTATTAGAGAGTATGTCCAGATCCTCGCCAAAAACCTTAATGGCCAAATCTGCACGCACCCCTGTAATTAGCTCGTTGAATCGCATTTCGATAGGCTGGGTAAACTCAAAATCTACGCCTGCAATTTCTGATAAAGCTTCTTTAAATTTATCTGCCAGTTCGTCTTTAGTCTCGGCAGAAACCCATTCGCCTTTTGGTCTTAATTTGATAATAACATCACTTTCTTCCATGGACATTGGATCCGTAGGCACTTCAGCAGCACCGATCCGGCTGACCACTTGTTCCACTTCTGGAAACTTTTTTAATATTTTCTCCATTCGGGTAGTAGCTTCGACAGTTTTGCTCAACGAAGTTCCCGTCTTTAAAACTGGTTGAATAACAAAATCCCCCTCATCCAATGTAGGTACGAATTCGCCTCCCATTCTTGTAAATAGAAATCCGGTAAACACCAAGAGAGCTATTGCTATACCCAAAACCAATTTCTTTTTACGTAAAGCCCATGAAATGGTGGGTTGATATTTCCTTTCTAGAAAGGCAATTAGTCTAGATGAAATAGTCCTTTTTTCGGTATTGGTAGGTTTGATGAACATAGAGGCCATTACTGGTATATAAGTAAAACACAGTACCATAGCGCCAATAAGTGCAAAAGAGAATACCAAAGCCATAGGACGGAACATTTTACCCTCTACGTTTACCAAGGAAAGAATAGGTATAAATACGATGATTATGATCAACTGCCCAAAAACTGCGGAGTTCATCATTTTTGACGCCCCTTGATATGTGATCTGATCTATTAACCCTTGTCTTTCGTTTATAGGAAGTGCCATTAATTTAGTACGCTGACTTGTAATTTTAAAGGCAATAAATTCAACAATAATTACCGCTCCATCGATGATAATCCCAAAATCTATAGCACCTAAGCTCATCAAGTTGGCATCTACACCGAAGATGTACATCAAGGAAAGTGCAAATAGCAGAGATAATGGAATAACGGAGGCAACGACCAAGCCAGACCGTAGGTTGCCTAAAAGCAATACCACAACGAATATCACAATTAAACTCCCCAATATTAGGTTCTCGGCAATTGTAAAAGTAGTTTTAGCGATAAGTTCGCTTCGCTCTAAAAAAGGGTTAATAGAAATGCCCGGAGGCAATGATGATTGTATTTCAACCACACGTTCTTTTACAGCTTCGATCACAGCATTGGAGTTGGCATCTTTGAGCATCATTACCTGGCCCAATACTTTTTCTCCTTCGCCGTTGCCCGTGATTGCACCAAAACGGTTTGCGTTGCCAAAGCCTACTGTAGCAATATCACTTACATAGACCGGCACGTCTCCTTTACTTGTTACTACTATATCTTCAATGTCCTGTATCGAACTTACAAGCCCTTCGCCCCTGATAAAGTAGCTTTCATTTGCTTTCTCGATATAACCGCCCCCAGCAACGCTATTGTTTTTTTCCAAAGCACTGAACACATCAAAGATGGAAACATCAATGGCACGAAGTCGTTCAGGGTTGACAGCTACTTCATAGGTCTTTAGGTAGCCTCCCCAAGTATTTACTTCTACCACTCCTGGAATGCCGGAGAGTTGACGTTTTACCACCCAATCTTGAATAGTACGCACATCGGATAATGAATACTGGTCTTTGTATTTTGCATCAACATCGATTACGTATTGGTATATTTCACCCAAACCCGTGGAGACAGGTCCCATGAATGGCTTACCGAAGCCTGCCGGGATTTTTTCTTCGGCACTTTTTATTTTTTCTGCTATAAGTTGACGGGGTAGGTATGTGCCCAGATCATCATCGAAAACGACGGTAACCACCGATAGTCCAAACTTTGAAACAGAACGGATTTCCTTAACGCCTGGCAAGTTCGCCATTTCCAATTCCACGGGATAGGTCAAAAACTTTTCTACATCTTCCGTAGCTAAGTTTCTAGAAGTCGTAATGACCTGCACTTGATTGTTGGTCACGTCCGGAACGGCCCCAATGGGGATATTGGAAAGGGAATATAGGCCAAACCCCACGATACCTGCTGTGAATAACAATACAATTAGCTTGTGATGAATACTGTATTGTATAATCCGTTCTAACATTTTTTGATTGTTTTTATGAATAACAATCCAAATGTAGA
>RCMY010001324.1_pt1 | contig 23621 bp, 22 predicted proteins | sample 2041341 | NCBI WGS metagenome assembly RCMY01 (sample SAMN09708234, study PRJNA481090) | Marine sediment metagenome, whole genome shotgun sequencing project.
TATAAAGACGTGAAGACGCTGCAGGGATTCATTTCCGAACGCGGCAAGATCGTACCAAGTCGTATCACCGCAGTTTCAGCCAAGAAGCAGCGCGAGCTTTCCAAAGCTATCAAACGCGCCCGCCATCTCGGCCTCCTGCCTTACCTCGTGAAATAGGAGCGAAACAATGGATATTATTTTGCTTGAACGCGTAGAGAAACTGGGAAGCATCGGCGATATCGTCACCGTCAAAAACGGCTATGCTCGCAATTTCCTGCTGCCCAACAAGAAGGCGCTGCGCGCCAATGCGGCGAACAAAAAGGTCTTCGAAGCCAATCGCCAGCAGATCGAAGCGGACAATGAAACGAAGCGCAAGGAAGCCGAAGCGGCATCCGGCGGCATTGAAGGCAAGCAGATCATATTGATCCGCGCATCTTCTGCAAGCGGCCAGCTGTACGGCTCTGTATCCGTGCGCGACATTGTCGAAGCCCTGAACGCGGACGGTGCCGAGATCGAAAAGAGCATGGTCATTCTGGAAAAGCCGATCAAGACGCTCGGTGTTTTCGATGTCCGCATTCGCCTTCATCCGGAAGTCAATGTTACGGTTCAGGCCAATGTTGCCCGTTCTGACGACGAAGCTGATCTGCAGAAAGACGGCGTCGACGTGATTGCCCAGATGTTTGAAGATGATCAGGCCGAACTGGCAGCCAATGCCCTTGCTCCTGACAGCGAAGACGACGCTGAAGAAACAGGCGAAGAAGTCGGCGAAGCAACTGCGGAAGCGGCGGCAGAAACCACTGAAACCACTGAAACAGCAGAGCAGGACGAAACCGAAACCAAGGAATAGTCCTATTCTGACTTTGATATCGAAAGCCCGGGTCCGGACCGTCGCAAGACGGGTCACCAGCCCCGGGCTTTTTCATTGGAGGCCGAGTTGAGCAACGATTGGCAGTCCGTTTTTCCAAAAGATGCTTCGCTCTTTCCACATCTGGCTGATCTGCAAAAGGATCAAGTCCTGCTGTCAACTATGAGCGAGCCGGCTTATCGTGAAGCCAGCTTTCTCGATCAGCGTATGTTTACCCCCGATCTGCAGAGGCAGATCGTGTCCTGGGCGGATATCGCGTCCATATCTTTGCCGTCGCTCCCCAAGCCTCACTATATTTTTCATGTCGGCCATGTGGGATCAACCCTGATTTCGCGGCTTTTGGGTGAACTGGACAGCATATTGGCGCTGCGCGAACCGGCGCTGTTGCGGCAGCTTGCCGACGTCCATGTCAACAAGCCGGCTGATATTGGCTGGACGCTCGACGAGCAGTCCAAACGGCTCGGTGAGGTGGAATCCTGGCTTTCCCGCGTGTTTCACGCCGACCAGCGAGTGATGATCAAGGCGAGCAGCTTTGTCAGCCCGCTGGCCCGACCGCTGTTGGCCGACACCGGCACGGCACTTTTCCTGTTCGCCGCCCTTGATCGTTATTTGCCAACCATATTGGCCGGAGAGGCGTCGCAACAGGAAGCGACCGCGTTGGCCGATTTGCGGCTATACCGACTCGAGCAATATTGCGGCCAGGCTTTGGACAAGAGAGAAAATCTGTCGCTTGCCCAGACCGCCGCGCTGGGATGGTTATGTGAAATGGTCACGCTTCATGATGCCGAGACTCATTGTCCGGATACAGCCATCGCGTGGATGGACTTTGATGGGTTTCTAACCCATCCGGCGGAGCAATTGCAGCTTGCGGCCCATCATTTTGGACTGGAACTTGCCGCGGAGCATGCCCGAAGCCTGATTTCAAGCCCGATCATGACCAGCTATTCCAAGGCGCCCGAATATGACTATAGCGCATCGCTTAGGGAGGAGCTCCTTGCCGAAGCAGCGCAAATTCATGCTGACGATATCAAACAGACACTGCTATGGGTCGATCAATTGGCGCGGCGATTTCCGATAGTGGCCGCCGCGATGGCAACAGCGGAAACGAGACGATAATGTTCAAGCAACTCAGCCTACTGGATCAGGCCCAGGTCAACGAACTGAAAAAAATTGCCGACAATGCGCAATTTGTCGACGGCAAGATCAGCAATCCGCACAACAAGGCGAAGAATAATCTGCAACTGCATGATGTTGAAGGTTACAAGAAATCATCGAAGATCCTGCTCGACGCGCTGATGGCCAATCGCGAATTTGTCGATTTTGCTTTCCCCGAAAAAGTCGCGCCGCCGCTGATCACGCGATACAAGCCGGGCATGAACTACGGGTTGCACGCCGACAGCGCGATCATTCCCCTGCCCGACGGCCCACTCAGGTCGGATATCAGTTGCACCATATTCCTGAGCGACGTCAACGATTGCAAGGGCGGCGCCCTTCATGTCACGCAGGGTGAAGCGGGAATGCGATTCAAGGGCATTCCGGGCACTGCCATAGTCTATCCATCCTACACGCTGCACGAGGTCGAACCGGTCACCGAGGGCGAACGCATGGTCGCCATCACCTTCATCCAGAGCAAGCTCCCCGACGTGACAAAGCGCAACCTGCTTTACGAACTGAACGAAGTGGCCGCTCTGGAAGGCCTCAACATGGCACACGAAAACTATACCCGCTTGCAGGCGGTGCAATATAATCTGATGCGAAAATGGATGGAAATCTAGAAAATTCTAGGCGATTACGCACTTTACAAACCCAGATAGATTTGCTATACAATTCCCATAAGGAGTTAATAGCATGTCCGTTCTTTCCCGCCCCCAGTTTCACGACGAAGCAAAGGCATTTGAATTTCTCGAAAGCGTTATCTGGGCTGACGGTTTTGTCTGCCCTCATTGCGGCGTGATCGATGGACGGGTTTATGATCTTTCGGACGTTCGCGGAAAGCCAAGCAAGAAAAACCCAGAAGGTGCAATTCGTCACGGTCTGAAAAAGTGCGGTGAATGCCGCAAGCAGTTCACCGTGAAAGTCGGCACTGTCTTTGAACATGCTCGTATTCCCCTGCACAAGATGTTGCAGGCCGTTCATTTGATGACCAGCAGCAAGAAAGGCATTTCCGCTCACCAGCTTCATCGAACGCTTGAAATCGCCTATAATTCGGCTTGGTTCCTGTCTCACCGTATTCGTGAAGCCATGCGGACAGGCGCACTGGACGTTATGGGCGGTGACGGTGAAGCGGTTGAGGTTGATGAAACTTTCATCGGACGCAAGAAAGGCACTGTTGTCCGCCGTGGCACGACGCATAAAATGGCCGTTCTGTCCATGGTTCAGCGTGGCGGGAGCGTCCGTAGCTTCACGATCAATGGAACAAGTGCCGCTGAAATTGGCCCTATCGTCAATGCCAACATAGCGCGTGAAACCTTCCTGCTTTCGGATGAAGCCAAGCAGTATCAAGCAATCGGCAAGGGCTATCAGGCTCACCTATGGGTCAACCACGGTTCCGGCGAATATGTCGACGGTCCGGTGCACACGAACACGATTGAGGGCTTTTTCAGCATTTTCAAACGCGGCATGAAGGGTGTCTATCAGCATTGCAGCGAAAAGCATTTGCACCGCTATTTGGCAGAGTTTGATTTCCGGTATAATAATCGTATTTCGCAAGGGGTTGATGACAACATGCGTTCTCATTCGGCTTTGAAAGGCATCGCCGGCAAGCGACTGACTTATGCTAGGCCTTGTGGAATGAGAGCTTAATGGTGATCGAAATTCATAGCCCAAGAGCGTTGATCGAGCACTTGTGTCAGTTGCCCTCTGAAACGGAATGGGTTGAATTTAAAGAGAACAAATTCAATGAAGACTCGGTTGGACAGTACGTTTCCGCGTTAGCCAACTCCGCGATGTTGGAGGGTAAGGAGTTTGCTTATTTGGTGTATGGAATCAAAGATTCAACTCATGAGATAGTCGGAACGAGTGTTGATCTTTTCAATAAATCTGTAGGCAATGATAATTTCGTTTTTTGGCTGAACAAGCACCTGGACCCTCACATTAATATCAAGGTGGAGACAGTATATTTTGACAGCAAACGTGTTGAAATCCTCTGTATTGAACCGAACTATCACCGGCCGGTCCGGTTTAAAGGTCGCGCATATATCAGGGTAGGCGCTAGTCAACAGCCTCTAACTAACTACCCTGATCGTGAAGCCGCGCTTTGGCAGATCACGAACCGCCATACGTTTGAGGATAGTTTCCTATCTGCAAGATATGACATCGCAGATTTACGGAATCTTTTTGCATTCAAACTGCTGTTAAAAAAGCTGGGCATTCAGAACGATCAAGATTCTGCGTTGGTGGATAAAATGGAGCAGATGAAATTAATCAAGCATGACATGCAGGGAAAATTTCAAGCATCTAACCTCTTGGCCATAGCGTGTGCAAAGCAATTTGAAGAAGTTGACACTTTGCGCAGCAAAGGTTCGCGTGTGGTAGTGTATAAGGGAACAAGCAAGCTTGATGCGAGTTACGACAAAACGAGCCGTAGGGGGCATTTGGTGACCTTTATGAATATGATGGAAGTCGTTATGTCTCACATCCCTGTGACTGAGGAAATGGAAACTGGAACGCGAGTTAGTTCTCATGCGATACCGGAGGTATCGATCAGAGAGTTTCTAGCGAACGCTCTCGTGCATCAAGATTTTTCGACAAACGATTCCACCCCAATCGTTGAGATTTACAAAGATCGCGTTAGGATAACAAATCCGGGCGAACCACTAGTGTCAGTAGATAGATTTATAGACACTCCTTCGCGCAGCAGGAACCCTAGATTCACGAAACTAATGCACGATGCTGGTTATTGTGAACAGCGAGGCAGCGGGGTTGATAGGGCAATTCAAGCAATTGAAAAAGCGTCACTTCCCCCACCACTGATTGAGTCAATCGAAGGGTCTGTCGTGGTGACCCTTTACATGAAGCGAAAGTTCGCAAAAATGACTCCTGAAGAGCGCGTTAGGGCGTGCTTTCAGCACGCATGCCTAATGTATGAGAATAATGATCCAATGAGCAACGCATCGTTACGCAAACGCCTTGGTCTAGGGGAAAAACAGCATCCGCAAGTTTCTGGTGTCATAAAGGATGCTATAACAGCTGGAAGAATTAAGCCGCTGTCTGAGGACCAAGGCAATCGCAATGCTAGATACATTCCTTACTATGCAACAGTTTCGTAACTCGTTGGCGGCACTTACGCTGATTAAGACATATTATTGTTTTTAAACAATGGCATGAATGGGGTTTCTTTCGTACGTTGAGAGGCAAAAAAATGGAACAAAAGCAGAAACAATCCGATAAATTCAAACGCATGGCCCGCGAACTTGAATGCGACGACGACGAGGGCCGTTTCAAAGATCGCCTGAAAAAGATCGTGAAGCAAAAGCCGGACGATAAATCGAAATGAAACCTGACTACGGGTCGTGGGGAATCGCCCGTATTCTCTGCTACGCGCAAATCTGTTTTATTTTGATCGCAATTTTTATGGGAAAACCATCCGAAGCACTTGGAGTTAGCATCGTTATGCCGATGTTTGTTTTGCTTTGCTTAAGAAATCTCAAGCCCCCGAAAGACTGACGGGTTTGTAAAGTGCGTAATCGCCAAATTCTAGCTTGTCTAGCAGACATTCGGCAGTAATCCGCGAATGAGAAATAATCCAAGAGCCCGGTTGACTGCATTTCTACTCGATTGCCGAAAATTTCTAATTCTTGCCTTCCTTTTTGCGGTGCCTGTGCAAGCCCAGAGCCAGCCTCCACTGGATGCATATGGAAAACTTCCCGGATTGGAGCAGGTAGCGATCTCATCGTCGGGTCGTTATTATGCCATGATCGCAACCATAGGCGACACAAAACAGCTCGTTTTGACCGAAGGCAAGACAAGAATTGTCAGGCAGATCGGTCTTGGCGATGTCAAAATCAGGGATGTGACGTGGGCTGGCGATGAATATGTCCTGTTGACGACGAGCAAAACCGAAGCGCTTGGCATGGGGTTTACAGCCTCCAAGGCTGAGATCGGACAGATTCTCGTTCTTTCCGTTTCAGGCAAGAAAGATGACTGGGTTTTCCGGAAGAAAAAGAGCATCGCAAACGCGGTTATTGGCCGTTATGGCGTCCGAAAAATAGATGATCGCTGGCACGGCTATTTTGGCGGATTTGAACTTGAAAGAACCAATGGTAGCAACGATTATTTTTTCGACAACAATATGGAACATCTTTACCGGGTTGATCTCGCCAATATGTCGAGCAAGGAAATCGACATTCAGGGCTCAGGCGAACACGCATATAGCGACTGGCTGATTGATAGAACGGGAAACATCGCCACAAGACTGGATTTCCGGTCACAGAGCGGCGAATGGAAAATCCGGAACTCTCAAGAAACGACTGTAGGTCAAGGGGTGCAACCAAGAGGTGGAATTTCGCTAATTGCCTTGGGCGCCGCGGGAACATCAGTCTTCTTTTCGAAACGCGAAGGCGTGGATGACACCACTCGCATATATGAAATTCCGCTGGCTGGCGGGGAAGCGGAAGAGCGTTTCGATTCCGACGATATTGATCGTTGGTTCATTGATCACCGGACTGGTCTGTTGCTAGGGTATCGACGATCATCGGGCAAAGACGATATGGTTTTCTTCGATCCGAAGCTCGATAGACATGCGACAAATATCAAACGCGCCTTTGCCGATCGCAACGTACGCCTGGAGGATTGGAGCCAGGATTTTACCAAGGCCATTGTCTCCACAAACGGCAATAGCGATTCCGGGAACTGGTGGATTGTCGACCTCGATACCCTTCGAGCAGAGCAATTCGGCTATGCATATCCGGCTGTTCGGTCAGAAGATGTAGGGAAGATATCGACATTCACATATAAAGCGCAAGACGGACTGGGTCTTGATGGTATTCTGACATTGCCTGCGAACGGCGAAGGGAAAAATCTTCCTGCTATCATGTTGCCCCACGGCGGACCCAGTTCACAGAGCCGACCCGAATTCCATTGGTGGGCACAGGCATTTGCTTCGCGGGGATATGCCGTATTTCAACCGAATTTTCGAGGCTCTACAAACCGCGATGCTGCGTTCAGGAAGGCCGGAGAAGGTGAATGGGGCCGCAAGATGCAGACCGACATCTCCGATGGCATGGCGGCGCTGGCAGAAAGGGGCATTATTGATCCAAGGCGCGTCTGCATCATGGGCGCCAGCTATGGCGGTTATGCCGCGCTTGCCGGGGTGACATTGCAACAAGACAAATATCGTTGCGCGGTATCCGTGGCCGGGGTCAGCGATCTGTCCCGAATGGTCAGAGACGATCTGAGAATAAGCGGTAACAACCGTACGCTGAAGCGCGCCTTGCAAACGGAAATCGGAAAAGGTCGCGCACTGGCTGAGGTTTCTCCTGCGAAATTTGCGAACAGGGCCGATGCCCCGATTCTGATGATACACGGGAAAGACGACACGGTTGTCCTGTATAATCAATCCACGATCATGGCAGACGCGCTCAAGGATGCGGGTAAGCCGTATAATTTCGTAACGCTAGAAGGCGAAGACCATTGGCTGTCGCGGTCGGAAACCAGAATGCTGATGTTGCAGTCCTCGATGGATTTCATCCTCCGACATAATCCGCCACACCAGGCCTCCGGTCAATAGCCCATCAGGCTCATGACTTCTTCGCGGCTCCGCGCATCGTCCAGAAAACATCCGAGCAGACGGCTGGTGGTCATCTTGACGCCGGGCGTCCGCACACCGCGGGCGGTCATGCAGCTGTGGCTGGCCTCGATCACAACCGCTACACCGGCTGGTTTCAGATTATCCCAAATACATTCCGCGACTTCGGCGGTGAGGCGTTCCTGCACTTGCAGACGGCGGGCAAAGCCATGGAGCACGCGGGCGAGCTTGGAAATGCCGACAACCTTGTCGGTCGGCATATAGGCGATGCTCGCCTTGCCGATAATCGGCGCCATATGATGTTCGCAATGCGAATGAAACGGGATGTCTTTAAGCAGGACCAACTCGTCATAGCCGCCGACTTCCTCGAAAGTCCGCGCCAGATGCATCGCCGGGTTCTCGGCATAGCCTTCGCAATATTCCTTCCACGCCCGCGCCACACGTTTCGGGGTGTCGATCAGCCCTTCGCGCTCGGGGTCGTCGCCGGCCCAGCGGAGCAGCGTCTTCACCGCTTCCTGAACCTCGTCGGGAACCGCAATTTTCTGGGCTTCGCGCTCCGCAAGCGCGTCGGCAATGGAATGGGAATAATCGGCCAAGTCAGGTCCTTCGGTTCATCGGGTGCAATGCCGACAAACTACGCCAGCAACAGGCCATGCGCAAGTGCACCTTGGTACATGGTCTGGGGGTGCATGGTCTGACGAAAGAGGAAAGTGGTGCGCCCGACAGGATAATAATGGGCACTCAAATCATTGGGAAATTTCGGCAGATTTAATGCCCATCTTACGAAAGTAGCCAGTTATAATGTTTTGGGGGTTACTGCTCGCATGCAGAATGAATCGCCGGAGCACAATCAATTGAGAGTCGATTTGTGCTGTTTTCAAGCAATGAAAGCATATCTTCGAGTTTGCTTTCAAGTCGTGATAATGACTTCTTCCACCGAGCGTCTTCCCTCTTGACGACCAAGTTGAACATAAACACCTACAGCGCTCCTGACATAGTCCCGGATGTCATCTCCGCTGAGGCGAGATCCGCTTTGCATTGCGAGCAGCACAATTTGTTCAACCGCGCTATTCGCACTATCTGCGTGCACGGTGGTCATCGATCCGGGATGACCAGTATTCACCGCTCGAAGAAAGGCTAATGCTTCATCTCCCCTCAGCTCGCCCAGTATAATACGATCAGGTCGTAGCCTTAGGGATGCAGCCACCAAGTCGTTGGCGGTCACATCCGCCTCCCCCAATGCACTTCGGGCGGACAACAATCCCACTGCGTTCTCATGGACGATTTGAAGTTCAGGAGTATCTTCTATGAATATGAGGCGTTCATTTTTTGGAATCTCATGCAGCAAGCTATTCAAAAAAGTTGTTTTGCCGGACGATGTTCCACCAGAGATCAATATTGTGGCTCTGTTTCTAACAGCCTCAGCAATGGCGTCTGCGATTTCCCCCTTGCCGATAATCTTCAAAGTTTTCGATTTCAAAGACTCGGTTCGTGATCTTTGATCAATTTTCGTGTTTTCAAACGAACCGGAAGCAACATAGTTTTCCAACCGCAGATCTGTTGAGATATGCTTGCGAATAGCAATCACAACTGATCCGCGTGTTGCTGGCGGAATTACAACTTGGACGCGCGCACCGCCCGGAAGTGTCGCGGAGAGCAAGGGATGATTACGATTGATGCCTTGATTGCTGAACGCTGCTATTTGACGAGCCAGGCGCAAGAGCAAGGTATTTTCCAGCTCAGGTAAATCGTGTGACTGAATTGCGCCTCCCAATGTTTCAATCCACAATTCGCCGGGGCGATTTATGTAAATGTCTGTCACGTCTGAGCGCGAAAGAAATGGTTTCAGCGGATCAAGAAAGCTCGATAAATAGACACTTTCTGCCTCGATTTTGGAACTCATCAACGTCCAGCCTCAACGTCGGTAAAGTCAAGATCACGAGCGACAAAGATGCTAATACTAGTTCCCGGCTTCACTTTGAGTGTTGGGGTTATTCTGTTCGTTTGAGATACATCACTACTGCGCGCGGCTGACGGGTTGATAATCACAGACCCATCGGTTTGGCGCGACGCAACATTCACCCCGATATCCAGTGCAGATTGGAAAATCGCCGCAGAAAATCGCTCAAAGAAATGTGTATTTACTTTGGCGCGGACACCGCCACGTCCTAGCGGATCTGTAGCAGGTGACCCTATTTCGATGGTAACGCCATCGGGCCGGATTAATCGCGTCCAATTTATAAGCGCCCGTTTTTGACCAGGAGACACATCTGCCTGATATTCGCCGATCAAACGACTTCCACGCTGGATCAGAATGCGGGATCCATCAAAACCGTGGACATTCCTGGAAACAATTGCTCTGGCGAAACCGGGATTCGTAGAGTCTAATGCTGTTTCCAACACCGCTTTTATTAACGTGCCTTGCGGAACCGTCGTCGCGCGATTAGCAATTTTAGCCGCACGAACCCGGTCCAAATTACCGGACGGTCCAGCTGCCCTTGAACTGGCAACGATTTCGGGAGCGGCTGGCGGCGCAATAGAATTATCAACCACCAAGACATTCCCGGAACTATTTCTGGCTATCGGCGCCGGATCTTGCCGGACAATTGACGACGGCTCAGGAGGAACAAATGGTGTGGGTGGGCTTGGAAAGCTTGGCGGCGGCGATGGCGGCGGTGCGTTTGTCCGCTCAGGGAATACCGGTTCAAATCGTTCCCCACGCGGAAACTCTTCGGGAATGTCGAGTGGCGGGGGCGCCGATGAAAGGCTAGTGCCGGGCGTAATCTGCGGCGTGACTGCAGGTGATGAAGCCGATTGTCGCCGGGATTCCAGGACGGCGAACAAAATTATTCCCAGAACCAATGCTCCTGCAAAAATAGCCAGACCGGACAGTCCGCGGCGGGGCAGCAAAATATTTGGCTTTACCGAGCGTTCTCCCGCTACCGGATTGTTGATTTTGGCTGAATTGTCCGGGCTCATTGCGTAGCATCTACTTTCTTGCGGGATGCTCGCGCCTCTTTCTTGTCGATTCGGAAAACCAGTGTTGAAGAGACGGATTCAATCACCAGACGATCAGCGCGCATCATGCCGTTGACCAGCACTTCGTGTCCTGTTTGATCGAGCGCATATACAGCGGGTATATCTGAAGTTTTCGGCCATTCGATAAAAGTGCGCTGGCCATCATCAACAATTCCGCTTGGCCACAGGGATTTTGCACCGGTCACTTTATACCGCCCAAGCACAGCGCCGGGATTGACGGTTTCATCTGGAATGCCGAAAGAGGGATAATTGAATTTCATAATGTAAGGCATGGACCCCGACGACCCGTTCAGCGGAATCAGTTCAAACATATAGAGCCTGACATTTGTGACCAGGGTCATGTTCGTCGTGAATCCGGCCCCGGCCAGTTTGACAAAAATATTGTTGCCGCTTTTGTTCGCCGATACTTGCCAGCTGGAACTGTCTCCCACAGCAATGCTTTTGATTTGCTCATCCGGGGACAGCAATAACGTCACCTGATATCCTGTTTCCACTTCGATTGGGATCACGATATCAGGTTGATAATCAATCTCCTGTATCCTGCTATCAGGAAATCCATATGCGGACAGGCTCTGCGCGGCCAGCAACAAAGGGATGAGCACCGATATCATTGGCGCTTATCCTCCGATGCTTGTTTCTCTCTCTCTGGAGACCTGCTTTCTTCTCTTTTCCCTGTTTCGTTAGCGTTTCCGTTTTCCGGGACTGTTATATTTGTAGCTACGGGAGACGTCGCCGAGACCGGCTGCAATATTTCCTGATTGCGCCGATAACTTACAACCTGAAATCCGAGCGGATTCACAAAACGGTCTTCAGCCGACATCGGTTCTCCGGAGAATCGATACCGAACAACAGCGACCCAGGCCTGGGGAGGAGATACTCCCCGACCAACATCCTGACGCAATGTTTCAAAGCGCACCATGGAGGTCTGATCGCCTATGGCGGAAACGCTTTTCACCCCCACATTGACAACACTGGAACGGGGCAATGTCGCCAAATAGCTTGAAGGGTTAGAAGCTGGAACGCTCGCAAGATAGGAATTTCGCGCGCTATCTGCTGACCAAAGGGCAACCTTGCGATAATCAGATTGCAGCGAGTTGATGTCAAATCCCTCTCGAGCAATGACATATTGAACGAGAAACGATTCTGTCAAAGCGGCTTCGCTGGAAACCAACTGCGGATTTATCGGCTTTAACTCTTGTACAAATCCCGTCTGCCGATCGACCATTAATGTGTAGGGCTCAACAGTTTTCAAGGGGGTGAGAAAAATGAGCGCGATGGCTTCAAAAAAGGCAATGGCAACCGCAACACTCGCCACTACCCAGGCGATTTTCCGGGAAGTAAGCAAGTTTTCGCGTTCGTCGGTTGCCCAGCTGTCCGCCTCCGAAAAATAGGCTTCGAGACTTTCCCGCGTCTCCTTGTTCATTTTGATTGGTTCACTTTATGAGAGCTGTTCATGGCCGATAGGAATTGCACTGCCAGAGAGAATGGTTAGGGACCCTTGGACAGCGGCTCATTTTCACCAGCCACAGATCAAAAAATCGCGGCTCACGAAGGCACAGCACGACCCCAACTAGATGGATCACCGCAGCAATTATTAGTGCCCAAAATGATTGGAAAATCAGAAAAAGCTCGGTCGCGATGATCATATTAAGGATGAAATAGCTATAGGTTACGCCAGCAAACATTTGCGGACGGGTCAATGCGACAAACAACGAGTCTCTTTCAATTCCCACCATGACCTTACTGTCCCATCGACGATGCGGATTGTATTCCGGCGACAATCGAAGCCGCTCCGAATAAAATAAAACAACCCAGAATAACCGTGGCTCCGTATCGCCAATTGATTCTTCCGGTCAGCATCATGAAACCCACGACGGCAATTGCGATAACGGCCACGACCGTTGCGAATGTTCCCAACAAGGTTCCTTGAATCCACTGAGCCGCGTTCACCAGGACGCCCGAACCTGCCGGGTCTGCAAATGCGTCCTGACCATATACCGCAGTTGACGAGACTAACGAACTGGCCGCTAGGCACATTGTAATCAAAGAAGTTCGAATCTTCATATTTGTCCCTTTTTGTCTCCGGCAAAACATGTCTAAACTATCAACTGCGGTCTATAAAGGCCGGTATTTCGGAATCTTTACTCGCCAAAGCTATTTTCGATCGCGCACTTGCGCTTGGCTGGAAGGTCGCATGGCAGAGCGCCTAGAATGAATTTTATTTCGTTGCCTTCCCGTTCGCACACCTCCATCCCTTGGATCATAAGATGCAGCCGTATGAGGCTCGTTTGCCGCATATGCCAAGCGTGGACCATAGCCTTCCCGGCGCTGGGAAACTTGCACTGCATCTGCCACTTTTTGCGCTCGTGAAGGCTGATGCGAAGTTTTTTCAACGCTCCGTGCTGCGCTTATTGGGCCATCTGATCGTATTATGCGATCCTCTACCCATTTCACCGGGCCGCTAGCGTCGGGAAAGCGGAAACCACCTGCAACCTTCACAGTCGCAAACAGCGCTGCAATCAAGACCAGGGCAAAAACCAGCGTTGCAACAAAAAGTTCGATCGGGATTGATGGCGCTGGGATATCGCGGCGTCGGGCTGCAAGCACATTGGCAAGCCAAGGCTCCATCAAAGCAATTTCAACCGCCAGAATGAGCGATATCGCGGTCGCTCCCAATGCCGCCCCAACTAGTCCGCGCAACCAGCCTTCGATCAATCCCCGGGTGCCTCCGAATAAAATGAACATCGCAAATATCGGACCCAAAGCGAGCAGCACGCCAGCGACCAACCGAACAGATGCAAAGGCGCCTATCGTGGAAGCCAGAAAGACAGAGCGTGCGTTGGCGAGCATGGTTCCGTTGCGAATGGGATCAAATGGTATCCATTGCGAGGAGGACTGGTATCCGTCAGTAGTTTCGCCCGTTGCATTCGGTTGACCGGTGCCTCGGACCAATAGTTCGGCCATCGAGTCGTCCACTCCTTGCAATCGCGAATTCAATCCTCCTGAGACACCCGGCAATCCTGCAGGCGACCCGATGGCTTCCGCCAACTGCGCAGGCCCCCGCATTGTGACATCATAAACCAAAGTCCTGAACGAGGGCCAGCTTGTCGCCAGCATCAAAACGATGCCGATCTTTATTACCGTCAATACGGCTTCGCGGGTCCGTGGAGGGTCACCGATCAAGAACCGGTATCCAATAAGCGCCACGAAAATGGTAAGTGCCAAAGTCAGTAAGGGGGATAAGGATGATGCGGGAGAGGCCAGCGCTCTATACCCAATTTCACCAATCGTCTGAGCCTGACAATCAAAATATTCGAGCATCTCGAACAGGAATGAGCCGTTGCTGCTCAATGGCGCGCATAAACCTGCCATTATGTCCGCTCCAGAAGAGCCGGCATCCAGTCTTTCGGATCGCCTCCCGTTTGGGCAAGCAATTCGTCGAAGATACGCACGCTCGACTCCCGGCCCGACAATATGGTCAGAATGTCTTTTTCGCCGGCAAGGTTTAGCCGCGCAACCACGCTGTCATTGCCATGTTTGATCAAGAAACAATGGGCGCTGTCGGGAATGTTGCGGACAAGTTCATATTCATGTTCAGAGAGACCAAAGCCCTCGATATAGTCAACTGCCCGAGCCTTGGGATTGGTCATAAAAATCTGGGTTGCCGCCTGTTCGATAATCGCGCTGGCTATCTTGCTTTCCAGAGCATCCTGGGCACTTTGCGTAGCGAAACCGACGATCCCGTTTCTTTTCCGGATGGTCTTTTCCCAGTCCTTGATCCGGCGGACAAAAACTTCGTCATCGAGCGCCTTCCATCCTTCATCGACGACGATGATCGAGGCCGTGCCGTCCAACCGCTCTTCCACCCGGTGGAAAAGATACATCATCGCGGGTGTGCGCAATATCGGATCGTCGAGCAGCTGGGTCATGTCGAAACCAACCGTATCGGACATCAGGTCCGTGCGATCTTCTTCGTTGTCGAACAGCCATGCCCGCTCTCCATCGCCCCACCATGGCGCCATTCTGGACCAGAGGTCACTGGTATGAGGCCGGTGGCCGCCCCGAAAAAGCGCAACAAGATGCCGCAAGCGTCTGTTTCCCGGCGGCTGCAAATAATTGGCATCCACGGCATCGCGGATTTGCTCCATTTCTTCCACATCCGCGCCGCCGGCGAGCAGCGCCAGCCATTCGATAAGAAACTGCCGGTTGACCGGGTTTTCCTCCATCATCAACGGGTTGAGCCCGGCTGGTATTCCGGAACGCAGCACATCATAGCGCCCGCCAATCGCCCGGATGAACAGCTCGGCGCCGCGATCCTTGTCAAAGAACACAATACGGGGCCGAAACTTCCTGGCCTGCGCGAGCAGGAAATTCAGAACCACGGTCTTGCCGGAACCGGACGGACCGATCACGGTAAAATTGCCCAGATCACCCTGGTGGAAATTGAAATAATAGGGGCCTGCGGCGGTCGTTTCGAACAATGTGACAGCATCGCCCCAATGATTTCCGACGGGCTGGCCGACCGGGAAATTATGGGCACTGGCAAGACCGGCAAAATTGGATGTGGAGACCAATCCCCGCCGCGCGATATATTTGGCATTGCCGGGAAACTGGGCCCAATATGCCGACTCCATCGCGATATCTTCCCGCACCCCGATGATCCCGAGATCGGTCAATGTCGCCTGGACTTCAGCGGTGTTATGATCGACCTGCTCGGGCGTATCGCCATGGATGGCGACCGTCATATGATGCTCGCCAAATCCCGCCCGGCCGGCCGCGACTTCGTCCTTTGCCTCGCTGAGCTCGTCGCGAAGGCTCACCGCTTCGTCTTCGGTCGAACGCATCCGCCGCAAGGCCAGATTCATCTGGCTCAATGCTTCCCGGCGGTCGACAAAGCCGAACGACTGGCTGATGGTCAGTTCGAATGGCAGCCGGAGCATTTCGTCGAACATTCCGGCGCTGGTCTGACCGGCATAATCCTTGATCGAAACCATGCTCGAATAGCTGGAATCGAGATCGCCCGTCGCGCACAATTCGATCGTTTCCTGCCCGAAATGGATCCGCCGATAGGGGAGATAGGCGCCGAGATCCTGTTTGGGCAACAATACCGGACGGGTCTCGCCATTGTAGAGCCGCGACAAAAAGGACAGCGGTTCCGACAGAAAATCGCCTTCTACCTCGTAAACCCCCAGCAATTCCGGGCCATAGCTGCCCAGCGAGGCGATCAGCGAATCGCGCGCCGTATCGAGTTGCCGAATATCCTGCTCGGTGCTGCGCGCGGCATCAGCATTGCGGTCAAAGAAGCTGCGCACCCGGTCGAGCATCCCGACCTTGCCCTGCACCGGGCGGCGGATCAGGGTGAGATACAGCTCGTTGACGTAGAGCCGCTTGGTGCCCAGTTTGGTCCGCCAGCGCTCGTCAAGCTGGCGCGAAAAATCGTCGTCAAATTCGGTGTCCAGCACCGGATCGATTTCCCGCCGGATGATGTGGTGATAGATGGCGAATTGCGAGGAACCGATCGATTGCAGCATCGTGTCGCGCAGTCTTTTGCGGTAATTCAGGTCTTCGCTGTCGGTCGTTTCAAACAACAGGCCGCGCAGCTTGATGAACTGCATCAGCAATCCGTCGCGGGTCTCGATCGTATGTTCGTTGACATGGCGGGCATAAGGCAAGTGACGACCGGCGGGCGCTTCCTTGCGCACCAGCTGCATATTATCCGGAGGGGCAAAAAATTGCTTCAACGGACGCCATTCCCCCCTCTGTTTCCCTGAATTCCAGAACCGGCTCGGGAATCAGTTTTTTTAATAAATCTCCCCAGCAGTAAAGCCGAATTTCAGGCGCTTGTCGACCGTTGACGGCGATGTTTTCGATTATCTGTTTTTATCCCTCAGGTTCTGGTTTATCCCGAACCTCGAAGCATCTGCAGGAGAACCATTATCGCACGCCCGACCGCCGATTTCTGCCAGTTTTCGAGATGACGATCTTTGCCGTCATTCGGGCAAGCGCGGCGCCGCTTTCCGATCCTTCTGGCTCCAGCGCGCTGGTCGACGCGGCGCGGTGGATCAACGACGCTTTGCTCGGCACGATCGCGACCTCGATCGCGGTGGTCGCGGTCGCGCTGGTCGGCTTTGCGATGCTCAGCGGGCGGGTGCACTGGCGGCGGGGGCTGATGGTGATATTCGGCTGTTTTCTGCTGTTCGGCGCGCGCAGCATTGTCGGCGGACTGGTTCCGCAGGGCGAAGTCTTTGTCCCTATGGTCAGCGCGCCATCACCCCCGCCCGTTGGGCCGCCGCCGGAGAATCAGGGTTATGATCCGTATGCGGGGGCTGCACCGGCGCGGAATTGAGGTGAAGGAGGAATAAGTGAACCCGTCACCGGCATCCCACCGAAATCTGCGCGAACGGTTTGCTTCGGGTCACACAGGGTCACACCCCCTAATCGAGAAAATGCTTTGCCGACGGATAGGGGATTTTTGCCGGTCACAAGATCACCGATCTTCTTTCGGAAAGAAATGGCGCGCAGGATTTCCAACGTGCGTTGTCGAAGCAAAGCGCGGCCGACGCTTGGCAGAGCATGATGCGGCATGGTCATGGTGCTGTTTTATCAGAAGCGGGAGGCTGTAGGAAAGGAGGGATTTGGCGGATGGATCGCCGGAATTACGCAACGTCACCGTAATTTAAGATTTTTGTCAGTTTATTTTTGAAATATCCTCAGCAATATCTAATCTCTGCTGCGGCTTCAATGCGGAAAATTCCTCCAGATTCATACCGATATCTTTCAGCTTCAGCACGTCTACGATCGTATAAAAGGTTATATCGTTTTTGTGTCTTTCAGACAAACGTCCTAAAAAGTAATAAATCTTAGCCTCCATTTTTGGGTTCGGGCTAGGAGTTACGGTGTTTGAAATCAATCGCCTTGGATATAATCCTTTCTCCATCAACAAACCATCATCTCCAACCACATAGAGTGCGTTAAGATAAACTAGAAAACCTTTTCCAGGAGGAAAAATATCAGCTTGCACATCACATTTTGACGAGATTAGATAAGGGATGCTTCCATTTTCCATTTCAGCAAACACTAGAAAACTGGAAATTCGACCGGAATCGTCTGACCAACAGCCTTCAATATCTGTGGTATATGTTTCTGGCGTAACCTTTCTGACTTTGGCCCCGTCAATTGAACATGAGCTGAAAAGAAATGTTAGCAAAAAAATGATCGAATATTTTAAAATGGCTTAACGCCTTCATTGTTGTACGCCCGTTCGGCTGCTGCACTACACTCTTTAGCTGAATACAATGGACAATATCTACGTTGGGATCGCGTAGATGGGACTTTCAAACGTCCTACCACATAGTTTCGCGGTGATCCACTGATTGAGCCATTGGGAGCTCTGCCCATAATATATTGTATTAGCATTGGCCTAACCTCTCCTGTCATGCCAGCTAGCTTCTCTTTTTCCTGACGAAAATGCTGGACTTCATGCGCTAGAGTTTCTCCCGTAGTCCCGCCTGCAGCTTCAATCCGCGATGAGCTAAGTGTTATGGTACCCTTGGGCCCCTCATTTGCATCGAACTGTCCCCTCGCGTCGCCCACTGGGGTTCCTTCTTTGACAGCAACCCCTCCATCATCCTTCGTTCCTAGAGACTTTAATGTTTTTGTTAGGGCGTTTGCCGCTTTTGTGCTTCTTGAAATTCTTGAGCCGTTTCTCGGCGCTCTATAGTAGTCTCGGGCAGCTTTGATTTGTCTGCGTCCTTCTGCGGCAGTCGCGCAACTTTGGTCGTTATCGCATGTATAATTTCCTGTCGGATCACTCCCATTGATCGGATCATTCCCGCTATAAGCATACATATTCATCCCGTCCTCATAGCCGATGGGATCGGTCTGCATGAACCGGCCGAGGCTGGGGGAGTAGAGCCGGGCTTTGTAATAATAGACGCCAAGCTCGGCGAGCCAGATCTGACCGGTATATTGGAACCGGCCCAGATTATCGTCCGCCGTGGTCGCGCTGGCAAAGCCGCCGGGGATGCCCCAGTCGTCATATGTGTTGATCTTGAGCGTGGTGCCGGCACTATTGGCGACATTGATGATCGAGCCGCGCTCGTCGGCGGTCAGATAGCGCTTGTCGGTCAGGCCAGAGCCTTCATACCAGACCAGCGGATCATCGGTCCCTGCACCGTGAACGTAGCGGCGTAGGATGGTCGAGCCATTGCTGGCATATTCCGCCACCAGTTCGTCGCCGTCATAGAGGAATCTGGTGGTGCCGCTGGTCGCGGCGACCTGGCTGAGCCGCCCCTTGGGATCATAGCTCACCGATGTCCCACCACTTTTTGTGACCAGACGGTTTTCTATGTCATAGGCAAAGCTGTTACTGCCATCATTGGTCAGGTTGCCATTGCCATCATAAGTAAAGCTGGCCGTGCCGGCGACGGTATATTGGTTGAGGCCATTGGTCGTGTAGTTTCGGCTGACATTGACATCCTCTCCCCAGGCATAGGCATCATTAGAGAGCGTGCGCGAGATGATCTGCGACGACGGATTGTAGGCAAAGGTCGTGTTGAGCAGCCCGACATGGTTATAGCTGGTTGGGCGCGAGACCGGATCATAGCTGAGCGTCGTATTCTTGCCATTGGCGCGGTTCAACGCGGTGGCACGGCCTAGACCGTCATAGGTGTAGGTGACCAGATTGGTGCTGGCATATTCCTTGACCGCTGTCACCTGCCCGGCAGGCGAGAAATCATAGGTGAAATAAACCCCGTCCGGATGGGTGACCCGGGTCCGGCGTCCGGCGATATCATATTGATAGGACAAGGTCCGGCTTCCGCCATTGGTTGTATCCGCAGTCGAAGCCAGACGGCTCAGCGCGTCATATGTATGCGTCAGTCCCTGCCCGCCATCGGATGCAAGGCGCTCATATGTCGGCCGGCCAAGGCCATCATATCCATAGTAGATATCTTCGCTGGGAAGCCAGACGCTGCCGCTGTGATAACGTTTGCGCCACAGCCGCCCGGCATTATCAGTCTCACTATAGGTCCGCCGGTTATCACGCCGGTAATGCCAGAGCACATTGCCCCGCGTATCATAGGTGAAATAGTCGCGGTCAGCGGTGTCATAACTGCCGACGCTGGTCTTGTGCGGATAGTATATATAATTGTTGCGGTCGTGGCTGTCATAGGCATAGCCGGTCTTGTTGCCATTGCCATCCTTGCGCCAGGAGACTTGGCCATTGACGGTATAGCCCAGTTCCATTTCGATATTGCCGGCACCACCATTCATCACGCCAAAACCGCCGACGGTTTTGATCGGACGGCCGAGCACATCATAAGTGTTTTTGGTGATCCGGTCGGGACCCATCGTGCCCTGTGTATCGAGCGTGCAGGCGCTGGCGGGTAGCGAGCCGAATTGCGCCGGGTTCATCCGGACGGCGCGGCATTCCAATTGGTGGCGGGCATTGTAGGAATATTGGATCACGCCATATGGGGTGGTGCCGCCCTTGACTTCGATTTTGGTGCGCAGACGATTGCTGTCATAGCTATGGTCAGCGGTCTGTGTGGCCGAGAATGATGCGCTGCTCGTGCCTGGGACCGTGCCGACTTCAACCTTGAGCGGCTGGCCATCGGCATTGCGATAGGTAGTGCGTGTCGCCTTTCGGGTTGCCCCGGATGCCCCTTGCGGCGCGATTTCCCAAATCTTGCGGCCTACCAAATCATATTCATTGTAAAGGGCGTCCCCGGCACCGGCGAGCGGGCCATCGGATGACAGGAGTCGACCGGCATTGTCATAGCTATTCGTAGTGATCGCAGACAAGGAGCCGGTGCCATTGGTCTGCTTCACCGTCAGCGGCAACAGGGTATTGCCCCAATAGGTATACTCTGTCACCTGTTCGGTCGCGGTGCCGCAGGTCTCATTGGCGCCGCTGGAAAGGATCGAGCAGATGCGCGCCTTTTTCAGGCGATAGATTCCACCGACATATTCATATTCGTTGATCGTCTTGCGCCGCTTGCCATGGCGGTCAGCGGGTTCAAGCTTGGTCAACAGGCTACCATGAGTAAGGTCCCAAGTATAGTCCGTTTGCTGGCCCGCCGCATCGCGGGTGTAATCGGGACGGAAACACATCATACCGAAGCATGGAACGAATCCGCTGCTGCTGGCATAATAAGCGGTTTCAACCAGATCGCCGACGCCGGATTTGTCCCTCGTTCTCTTTTCAGTGATATTGCCGAGCCCGTCATAGGTGACTTGCACGCTATTGCCCTCGGGCTGGGTGATTTTCAGGAGGCGTCCATAGGCATCATGGGCATAATTGGTCGACTGGTTGAGGCCATTGGTGATCTTTGTGACCTTGGGGGCAACTCGCCCCACTCCAGCGTCGGAGGGATGCAAGATATCAGCTGACCGAGTAAAACCATTGGGCCCGGTAACTGTAATCTTGTCAAATTTTGGCGTGGAAATATCCTGATAGACGTTTGTCAGGTTCACATAACTGTAATTCCAAGTCGTGCCGTCGCGCACCACTTGCCCGACTGGTTTTGCAAATTGTGTTCCCAAGGCAGAGGCGGTCGCCGTGTAACTGTTTGCCGTTTCACCCGGTAGTTTGAGCGAGGTGGCATTGACCAGTGGAGCTTCGTCCATCTGGAACTGGCAGGTGCCGCAGTCCCACGTCCGGCCGAGCAGATCGGTGGCCGTGCTGCCGCTATATGTATACTGAGCCAGCGCAACGGTGGGTGCGGAGGATTTGTAGATGGCAACGCTGGCGACCTTGCGCCAGCCTGCCTGGCCGACCGTGCCGGACTGATAGGTGAAGCGCATTTCATAACCGAGATTGCTGGTGATCTTGTTCGGCCGGTGCTGGACGGTCCAACCACCATTGTCCGTTCCGGTATCGTAAAAATAGGTATGAGTTTCCCCATTGGCCCATTTGACCCAGGATGGATAGAAACTGAATCCCCAGCCGCCGCCACTGAGATTGTACCAGCTAAATTGCTTGTCAAACTTGATCTTCTTGTTTGTGCCGCCCTGGATATAGTCAAAAATGCGGTTGTACAGGTCTGAGGTCAACGTCGAGCCATTATATTTTCTGGACTGGCATTCGCCATCGAGGCAAAACAATGCCTCCGAAGTCGAGCCGCCGCCGTTGATTTGATAACTGGACTCAACGCCGGGAGGCACTTTGCCAGTCATGAACGGCAACAGGTCCTGGACCTTCGTAAAGCTTAAATTGCCGGCCCCGGGCACGGATAGCGGCGGCACGCGAGAGGCCACCCGACCAGTCAGCAGGTCAACACCGTTCTCGTCTGCCTCGATTTCCAGTGGCTTTAACTGCTGCGCATGAGCAACCCCACTGAAAGAGGCTGACAGGATAAGGCAGACCAAAACAAATAGCGTCTTGATACGCATGGATTGCTCCTTGGATTTTTCGAAGGTTGTTGGGTCAAAGGCAGAGCGCATGGTCAATTGAGTGGCCCTCCGCCGCCGCAAGCCGAATTATATGCCCAGGTGAGCGTGAGCGTCGAACTTGCTGTCGCGCCGCTGGTATCCTGAATCGTGTAATTGATGACATATGTCCCCGGATTGTTGGTGCCGGTCACATAGATTGATGTGGAATTGGCGATGGAGGCTCCCAATGGTCCGGATACTGACAGCAGGCTGAGCGGATCGCCGTCTGGATCAGTGTCATCGAAAACTACATTGTAGTTGCCCGCAAAGCACGAGACTCCATAGCTGTTGGGGTAGGCAACGGGTGGGCTATTTCCTCCACCACCGCCGCCACCGCCACCAGCGACGCAGCCGGAGGAGTTTACCGTTTGATTGGTGCGATTGCCGGCGGGATCAAAGCTTGTGCACTTTCCAGTGCCCGACTTCGGTCCACCGGCCTTGGACGACTTGATCAGTCGCCCCTGCGCATCATATTCATAGCTGGTGGTTTCGGTCGCCCCGGCAGTCCCTGCAAGCGCCATGCAACATGCGCCAAGCAAAATCTGAAATCTCAAAATGCCTTCCCCCCGGTTATTCGAGTGACAAGATGCCACCATTATTTTTCTATGTTTCCAGACATCTATCATTAATGTTTTTTAGCAAGATGGAAACTTCCTTGTTACCGTATCAAAGAATGAAACATGCCGAAAAACTGTTGGACTAAGCAGAGGGGACTTTTCGATGCGAGATGGCGGAGCTGTTCGACTGGCCGCCGGTCGCAACGATCAAATCGCCTCGATCTGATTCTATGTGTGTTTTCTCAAATGGAAGTTGCCGCTCCGAAACCAGGCCAGGAACCGAAGGGTCTTTTTTACCAATGGTCGTTTTTGTATGAGAGAAACAGATATAGTCACCTCGAATGAAGTCGTGCCCATTATTCCGCTTTTGCGATGACCCTCGCGAACTATTCAACCCCATGCGCCGGCAATGAAAAATTCAGACAGGGATTTGTCCGAATATTCTTGGGTTGGCGCATGGGTAGGTGAAGACAGTTGTATCGCAAATTCTGGATAATGCCGCTTTGTCAGGCTGCTGCCGCCCAACTTTCTGTCAATTCAACAAGCCACATCATATCGTTCTGCAATGTGCTGTTCGAGGAGATTGGCATAATCCACCAGCCTATCGTGCAAGGTATGTTCTGGCCGCCTGCGCAGAAACCCAGCAATCAATCCGATGATGGCGGGCTCAATATCGAGACCATTCTGCCCTTGCGCGCGAAGCCACCCGATCTTGGCAATGGCAAGCAGCAGGCAGTCGAGTTCGCAATGATCGCTAAGGCGCTGCCAACCGGCAGGATCCTTCGGTTGCTCGACCTTCGGTTTTGACTGCAATAAATTTGCCGGCACCCCTTGCCGCAACAGAACCTGTGACAAATGACTCCAGGTGCGTCCGCCGCCCTTAAGCATCAAACCCAAGTCAAGATGCGGACGACGTCCCTTCCGGCCCGGCTGATCCCGCAGTTGAAACGGAAGCGGCATTCCATAGGCGATCGCGGCCAAAACCAGCACAGGGATATCCTTC
>RCMY010002116.1_pt1 | contig 23614 bp, 24 predicted proteins | sample 2041341 | NCBI WGS metagenome assembly RCMY01 (sample SAMN09708234, study PRJNA481090) | Marine sediment metagenome, whole genome shotgun sequencing project.
CAGACCTTGGGTCTTCAATTCACCCGAGCTCAGTTCACTCCTGATCTGTTGCCCGCCGACCTGACCGGTTCCTATCTGTATGACCAGAGTGGGAAAGATTTCGTGTTTCGCAAGGGCCCAGTCTTTACCCAGCTGCTGCTTGCCGACGAGATCAATCGCACTCCGCCGAAGACACAAGCCGCCCTGTTGGAAGCGATGCAAGAGCGTCAGGTCACAGTCGAAGGCGAAACGCACAAGATCGAGGCACCCTTTCATGTGCTGGCAACCTCGAACCCGATCGAGTACGAGGGAACCTACCCCCTCCCGGAAGCCCAGCTCGACCGTTTCATACTTCGAACCGGTTTCGGGTATGCGACTCAAACCGATGAATGCGAGATCCTGATTCGTCGGATGGAGCGGCAGACCGAAGAACAGCATCTGACCCAGATCGTGAATTCCGAGACTCTGCTGGCGATGCAGGCAGCCGTTGAAACAGTCTCCGTGGATGCCGATCTTGTCAGCTACTGCGTTGACCTGGCCAGAGCGACACGCGTTCACTCGCATATTGCAGTCGGTGCGTCGCCACGAGGCGCCCTCGCCCTCATGCTCTGCGCCAGAGCCCATGCCGTCATTGTCGGCCGAGACTTCGCCACGCCCGAAGACATCAAGATGGTCGCGGTTTCAGCGTTGGCCCACCGGCTCACGATTAACCCCGAACTCTGGCTGAGCGACGCCTCGAGTACGAAGGTCGTCAACGACGTCCTTAGCGAAGTGCCGACCCCTGCCCCCGAAGGATCGAAGTAATCGTGAACTCCGACCAGGGGTGGGGACCGACGGCGGCCTACGCCCGATCAGTGCTTGGCGGGTTGCTCCTTGCCACCGGGGCCATTGCCCTTGGCCGCCCCGATCTCCTGGTGATCGCAGTTCCACTCCTAGGAGCAGCACTCTGGGCTGCCCTGCTTCGGCCGAAAGGCCTGCTGGAAGCCACTTTCACCGTCGCCAACCACACCATGCGTGAGGCCGACGTCACGACCCTGAAAGTGCGCGTCAAGGATGATTGCCCCGGCGTTGAAGCGGTTGCCACGTGCTTTCAATCGCCCGCTTCAATCCTGCTGCGCCCGTCTCGAGGCCAGTTACTAGCGGGCATCGAGGATGCCGAAGAGGGCGAACTGCAGGTCGAAATTCAGCCGGCTCATTGGGGACGTTACAGAATCGAACAGCCATTTGTCGTCGCGAGCAGCGCCTGGAACGCCTTCCGGTATGTCGATCGTTCGGTCGTCGCCCAAGAGATTCTTGTGTTTCCTGGGGTTCCAGCTCCTCGATCGGTCATGGGCTTGGACAGGGGCAAGGGGCTGGTTGGGAATCGCCGTTCAACTCGGCCCGGATCAGGATCAGAATTCGCCAGCATCAGACCCTTCCGCCCTGGCGACAAGCTACGTCGCATTCATTGGCCAGAATCGCTGCGCAGCAGAGAGCTGCACGTCACCTCAACCTGGGCCGATCAGGACCGGCCGCTCGTCTTGATCATCGATGCCTTCGATGATGTCGGACAGAGCGATGGCATCAACGGCCATTCGTCGAGCCTCGATGTTGCGGTTCGTGCCGCGGCGACGCTCGCCGAGCACTACATCACATTCGGGAATCGCGTCTCACTCATCACAATCGGGGCCCATGGGGTGCACCGAGTGCCGCCTGGCGCAGGACGCAATCACCTACGCCGCATTCTTGGCGCGTCGATACGCCCGATTTCTTCGTCGGGGCGGTTTGACCGCGGAGGTGTACCAGGTGGCATTGGCCGTGATGCGCAAGTGATCCTGCTGTCACCGCTACTTTCAGACGGGGCTCGACGCCGGGTGAGTAGCCTTGCCTCGAAAGGCCAGAGCCTTGTCGCAGTCGATTGCCTGCCGTCTGATCTCGCCGAGCAGTTTCCGAGCGATCCATACGCTGGCTTTGCCTGTCGGATTGAACGGTTGCAACGCGAACCGCTACTTCGGGAGTTGCGGCTTGCCGGGGTCCCCGTTGTTCCTTGGCTTGGACATGGCAGTCTCGACCAGGTTCTGCGTAGCTTCCGGTCCAAACGCCAGTCGAGGGCAGGCCATCATGCGCACTGAACAGGCGCTCTCTCAGTGGCTGATTCGTGCGTTGATCCTTACTGCTGCACTCTTGTGCGTAGGCTTCTCCCGTGTAGCAGGAGAACCGCTCTATGTGATCGAGATCGTCGTGGTCGCCTTCGCTGGCAAGTGCGCGGTCCACCCCGATAGCCATGTTGGGTTATTGGTCGTGCTGGCCGTCGGCATCAACTGGGTGGTCGCCGTTGAGGATGCTACAAACCCCTGGGTGATTGGGGTTGCAGCCTCGCTCGCCTTGTTCCACACCTCTGTAGCAGCGGCGAGTGTCGCACCTCTTGGAGCGGCGTGGACTCCGACGTTGGGACGCAAGTGGGGCGGCCGCTTGGCCGCGATTGCATTCCTTAGCTTGCCCACATGGCTCATCGTTCACGCGATTGAGCAGCGCGGCATCGAACCGCACCCGCTGCTGTTCATTGGTGCACTCGTGGCGTTGACCCTCACCGCCCTCAGGCTCGGACCAAATGTCACACGTATCCGATACCTACAACAATGAGGTCGGCCCGATCGGGCGCCGTTTCAGCTGTCGGTGGACGATTGGACGTGGTCGGCGACGGCCCGACGAAAGGCCCTGATGTCGTTCACGAACAGCTCAGGCTGCTCGAACGCGGCGAAGTGTCCACCCTTATCTTGCTCGGCCCAATACATGAGGTCGGTGAACCCAGGTGCACACCACGACCTGACGGGCGGCACGATCTCTTCGGGGTACACCGTGAAGCCGGCGGGAATCGTGACAGGGTCTTTCTCGCCCCGACCACGGAAGCTCTCCCAGTAAATACGAGCCGATGATGCTGCGGTGTTGCTCACCCAATAGAGCATCACGTTGTCGAGCATCTCGTCTCGGCTCAAGACGTTCTCAGGATGCCCGTCGCAATCGGTCCAGGCCCAGAACTTCTCGATGATCCAAGCCGCTTGGCCTGCGGGTGAATCAGCAAGGCCGTACCCAACCGTCTGGGGGCGCGTCGCTTGCTGGATCGAATAGCCGGTGTCTGCCTTTTGGTAGAACTCGATCTTCGCCAGTGCCCGCTGTTCCTCCTCGGTCCAGGAGCCGTCTTCAGCCGGGATGGGACGGGCACCCATGTTCAGCGTCATATGCACGGCTTCACAGTGGTCTGGATATTGGCGGCCCACACAGCTGGTCACTGCTGAACCCCAGTCACCGCCTTGCGCGATGTACCGGTCGTACCCAAGTCGAGCCATGAGTTGGGCCCACATATCGGCGATCTTCTCGACTCCGAGTCCTGTTTCAGTTGGCTTACCCGAGAATCCGAAACCTGGGAGTGAGGGGCAGATCACATGAAAGGCATCGGCTGGGTCGCCGCCGTTGAGTGTCGGATCGGCGAGAGGCTCGATGACCTTGTGGAACTCGACAACCGATCCGGGCCACCCGTGAGTGAGCAGCAAGGGTTTTGCCTCGGGGTGCGGCGAGCGCACATGAACGAAATGCACGTCGATGTCGTCGATCATCGTCGTGAACTGATCGAAACGATTGAGCGCCTTCTCACGCGCTCGCCAGTCGTAGTCGTTGGCCCAGTACTCACAGACCTCTTTGATATAGGCCAGTGGTGTCCCCTGCGACCAATCGTCTACGAGCTCAGCTTCGGGCCACCGAGTATTCAGTAACCGTGCGTTCAGATCAGTGAGCACATCGTCAGGAACAGCGATGGTGAAGGGAGAGATCGTCATTCCCCGAGCATTGCAGCATCACGAGTATTGCAGCAACAACCAGACCTGCAATACTTCGACGATGATCGACCTCCGCTCCGACACTGTCACCAAACCGACCGACGACATGTGGGAGGCGATGCGACATGCTCCCCTTGGAGACGATGTGCTGAGCGGCGATCCGTCAGTTCAGTCGCTGGAACGATATGCGGCTGAACTTCTCGGCAAGGAGTCGGCGATTTTCGCGTCGTCCGGCACTCAGACCAACCTGCTCGCCATCATGAGTCACTGCGGCCGTGGCGATGAGTACATCGTTGGTCAGATGGCGCACTGCTACCGGTGGGAGGGCGGCGGTGCTGCGGTGCTTGGCAGTGTCCAACCGCAGCCCCTCACCAACCAGTCCGATGGCACGCTCAGCCTCGATGAGGTCGAGGCAGCAATCAAGCCAGACGACATCCACTACGCAATGACGAGGCTGCTTTGCCTCGAAAACACATTCAGTGGGCAAGTGCTTCCGCTCGCCTATCAGGCTCGCGCCCGTGAACTCGTCGAGCAGCACGGCCTGCAACTCCATCTCGACGGTGCTCGCATGTTCAATGCGGTCGCCAAGTTGGGGTGTACAGCCAAAGAGATGGCCGACCCGTTTGACTCTGTGTCGATCTGCCTGTCAAAGGGCCTTGGCACGCCAGTCGGTTCGGTGCTCGTTGGCAGTGAGGAGCTCACCACCAAGGCTCGACGCATCCGAAAACAGCTCGGCGGAGGCATGCGCCAGGCCGGAGTTCTGGCGGCCGCAGGTGAATACGCACTTCGTCACAACGTCGAGCGTCTCGCCGACGATCACGCCAATGCGAAACGCCTGGCCGAAGGATTGGCCGATCTCGAGTTCTTCAATGTTGATGTTGACAGGGTCGAGACCAACATGGCGTTCCCGGCAGTCACCAAGGGCACCACCAATGACCTTGCGGCGTATGCGAGCCAACACGGGATCAGCATCCTCGGAGGCCCAAACACAACCGTTCGCCTCGTCACCCACCTCGACGTTTCGGCGGCTGACGTCGAGACCGTAATCGAGGTCTTCGGCGCCTACCGGCCAAGCTGACTTCAGGGTCTAGCTAAGCAAAGCGTCTACGAAGTGAGCCGGTCGCCAACTGCGATCCGGCCCGCGATCGTTGGCACCGCACCGACCGCAAGATTGGTTGCTCGCTCACGATTGATTGTTTTGAGAACATCGAGGTCTCGTTCAAGATCAGGCTGTGGCCGGGTCACGAGGACGCAACGGTCGATCTGCTTAATGACCGACATGGTGCACGAACCAATCGAAACGGTTGAGCCAACTAACCCGTCTTCGCCGGAGCCGTCGAGAATGATGTTGGTCCGGAAACGGCGCTCATCCCAGTCACCGAGCGTCGTCGTGGAGACCAGCGACACGCGGGAACGCGGCGAGTCGTGGAATGCACCACCCGGTCCAGTCCACGACACCCAGTTCTCGTCGGTCTCGAAGTCGAGCGGCACTTCATAGGTTCCGCCGGTTTCGCCCGCTTTGCGGAGCTCAACGTCGTAGCCGAGCCAACGCGAGAGCACACCGTCGTCGACCGTCTGCTCACCATCGGGCAAGGTCAGAACTACGCCGCCTTCGCTTGTGGCGTTTGCTGCGGCGAAAAACAGCCTTGGCTCACGGCGAGCGGTAAGTCCCTTCTCGGTGCCAGCCTCAAAGATGGCCCAGCCCCTGTCATTAGCCAAACCAAGTTCGGAGACCTCGATCTCGTCAACCTGCTCGCCTCCGACGGACTTAACCGGAAAACGCCAAAGCCTACGAACGATCATGTTGCATCATCTCAGCCGCAGTGGTTGGCTCAGCATTTGAAGGCCGGAACCGGCGGCGGTAAAGGGCCCACGCCGGTAGGCCAGCGATTATTGGGAGAAGTAGCGACACCAGGCGGTACGCAGCAATGGCGAGAACCGCGCGCTGCCCGCTAATACCGGAGATGACGAGCAGCGAATAGAGCGTCGCCTCAACAAACCCAAGGCCACCGGGCGTCACCGGAATCATGCCAGCCAACGCGCCGCACGCGTATGCCAGTAACACAAGCGAGAGCCGGGGTTTGGCCCCAACGGCATAAAGGGCTGCGACGAGGGCCATGTAGTCAAAGAACCAGTTACTGGCCGAGGCGACAAGGACCTGACGCCATTTGTTGCCAACAATCGAGACAAGGCGATCACGTTCGACGACCAACCGTCGGACGTCCATCGATTCGGGGGCACCGAATCGGCCACCGACCTTCGCCAGGACCTTCCCAATTCCTCGTCCGAGCAGTAGAAGTGGCCGGTTTGTAGCAATGGCAACCGCTCCTAGCCCGACGAGCAGCACAAACATTACGCCGCCGGCTGCTGCAACCGGCCACATGGCTTCAGGAATTGGGGCGCCGAGCAAGGCGAGCATGATGCCAAGGGCCGGGATCGCAAAGAGCGCAGCAGACGAGATGATCGACATCGCGGCCAATGCACCACCTGCTTCACCCGATCTCACGCCGCTGGCGGAAAGCATGCGGAACATGGTGGCTCCTCCGGTGGCTGCGCCGCCAGGCACGACCCGGCTGACCGCATTGGACACGATCTGGCTTGTCGCCGCGACAAACCAGCTCAGCCGTGGCATCAGCGTCTTCATGAGTAACCAGATGAAACCAAAGCTGATGATCTCGAAGACAACCATGACAACGAACCAGCGAGGGCGAATGCTCTTAAGGTCAGGCGCCGACGCCACAATGTCGAGCAGCGTTGGCGCAAATAGGTAGAGCGCGAGGACGCCGAGCGCGAGGAAGAGGCCTTGCTTAATCCAGACCCCAATCTGAGCCGTGCCCTCAGGGTTATGCCTGATGTGTTCGAGCTCTTCGTTGGTCCGAGTCTTCATGGCATACGCCTCACGCCACACATCTCATGCCACGATCGCCGGGGTCGCGAGCCAAATTCCAGCGCCGGCGAGCAGCCGGCGGGTGACGTCGAGTGGAAGGCCGATGACTGACGCCATATTGCCGTCGATCTTTTCGACGAAAACTCCGCCGTGCCCTTGAAGCGCGTATGACCCAGCCTTATCGAAGGGTTCGCCGGTAGCGAGGTACCAGTCGATGTCGGCCTCGCAGATCGTGTGCATCGTGACAATAGTGGTGGACACTTCAACCATGGCAACACCGTCGGCGCCAACAACGGCAACACCGGTACTCGCCTCATGGGACCGTCCACTAAGGCTCCGTAGCATCTGCCTAGCATCGGTGGCATCGATTGGCTTGCCGAGTATCGCCCCGTCAAGCACGACAATGGTGTCGGCGCCGAGCACTACAGCTGGAGTATCGAGAGCGGCCCAAACGGCCCGGGCTTTCTGTTCGGCCAGGCGCCGGAGCAGCGCATCGGGCAATTCTCTGGTGAGCGGAGTCTCGTCGATATCAGCAGAGCGGACCTCAAATATGACTCCCAGTTTGGCGAGCAACTCGGACCGTCGTGGTGAGCCCGAGGCAAGCACGAGCGAAATCTGGTTGCCCCCGGCTGGCTCAAACATGGGTGAAGACTAGCCAATTTGCTACAGACCGAGGCTTCGGCACCCGATGTCTTGGCTATGACTTCCCCCTCCACCGGCTCCCGGGCCGAGATTGTCCGCTGCATGAGCTGCGCGGTAGTTCTCACGCCGTGGACCACCAAATGCCTTCGTTGCGGCACGCTCGTCCCGGATGCACCTGATTCCACGACACCACTCGCCGCCCCGATTGCCTCCTCTTCGTTCTGGATCGACATCCCGATCTCATCAGATGAGCCAGTCAAGAGTTCCCTCCTCTGCGCCTTCCTCGCCGACCAGGAGATGGAGTTTGAGCAGTCTCGGCAATTCATCTCCATCCCTTCAAAATATGCCAAGGATCTCGTCGAACGTATTCACCTGTGGGGCTTGCGTAATGGGCTGCTCAACGATGAGCGGCACGCAGACTCGCTGCGAAACACCCAACGGGAAATTGCGACCGCCGTCATGTCGGCGATCGTCGCCGACTACCCAACGGTGCCTCCGCTTCAAGGTCTCTCCGGTATCGATCTGCGTTAGACGCCGATCACCTGCCACACTGTCAGGATGAGCCTAGTTCTAAGTGAGATTCATGGGTCCGTCGCGCTGATTACGCTGAATGACCCCGACCGCCGAAACGCGATGACCCTCGACATGTGCGCCGAAGCGCTGCACGTGCTCGACGAGGTTGAAGCCAACCCTGAGGTTAAAGCCATCGTCGTTACTGGCGCTGGCAAGGGGTTCTGCTCAGGGGCCGACCTGAGCCACCTCGGCGACTCAGCCGAAGATGGTCTGCTCGCCATCTATGAGGGCTTCCTCCGATTCGGCCGCAGCCCACTCCCCACGATTGCCGCCGTCAATGGCGCCGCCGTCGGTGCTGGCATGAACCTCGCCCTTATCTGTGATGTTCGCCTCGCCGCTCGCTCGGCCCGATTCGACGATCGGTTTCTCCAGCTCGGCATCCACCCTGGTGGCGGCCATACCTGGATGTTCCAGAACATCACAGGGCCACAGTACGCGGCGGCCGCAATCCTGTTCTCCGAAGTGATGGACGGGGCCGAGGCCGAGCGCGTTGGGCTCGCCTACCAATGTGTCGATGATGAGAAACTCATCGAGCGTGCACTCGAAATGGCAGGTCGAACAGCAGCCGTTCCCAAAGATCTCGTCATCAAGACCAAGCAGACAATGCAAACGATCACCACCATCGGCTCGCAGACCGGTGCGGTCAACCTTGAGCTTGGTCCGCAGGCATGGTCGACTCGTCAACCCGCGTTCAAGGCAAAGCTGGCGGCGCTACAGGCCAAGATCACCTCTAAGGCGTAACTGGCTTGGGCTATAGCCAGGCTTCGACGAGGTCTTGGCCTCGCTCGGTCCACTCTTCGAACGTCATCGCGTAGCGGACATGGTCTTCCCAGGTGCCGTTTATTTCGAGGTATCGCTCGGCGATGCCCTCGTTTCGTAGGTCGAGTTTCTCGACCACGCGATGCGATGCCCCGTTGCGAGGAACGATTGAAATCTGGATTCGGTGAAGGTCGAGCACCTCGAACCCGTACCGAAGCGCGAGCACCACACCTTCCGAGGTGTAGCTATGACCGGCCTGTTCCTGGTCGATCCAGTAGCCAAGGTAGGCGTTCTGGAATGGACCACGTTGCACAGAGTTTATGTTGATCTCGCCGGCCAGGAAGCCGCCGATGAAAACACCAAAGCCGTATCCGGTTCCCAGCTGCCATTCACGCTCACGGGCGTGGCAACGAAGTGAGAATGCGCCACGTTCTTCGATGACATCCGGCGAGCCGGGCAACCGTTGCGGCTCCCATTTGGTCAGCCAGTCGACGTTTCGTCGACGAACAGTTCGCCACTGAGGGAAATCATCGAGGCGAAGCGGCCGAAGGACAAGTCGACGGCCGATGAGTGTCGTGCTCACCGAAGCGCCCCAAGGGCGACGCCGTCGAGCAGGTCGAGCTCAGACACGACGATCTCGCTGATGTTCAGTTGCCGCATGATCTCGACTAGGACGCACAGTCCGCCGACGATCACGTCGACGCGTTCTGGCTCAAGACCCGGATTGTGGGCGCGATCTTTGCTCGACTCGGTCGCCAGGGCCCGGAACGTGTCTTCAACAGCCTCACGAGACAGAACGTAGCCGTTGACTTGTGACGAGTCGTATTCGACAAGGCCGAGGTCTATGGCCGCAATAGTCGTGATGGTGCCGCCGAGACCAATGACAGGGCCGTCCTCGGCTACGACGGCGAGGTTCGCCAGTTCCCGTCGCGCGTCGATTACGTGTAGCTCAACAACCGACAACGCAGCCGAGAGGTCTTCGGGCTCAGGCGGATCGGTGACGATGTATGCAGTGGTGAACCGAGAGGCCCCCATATCGGTCGAGAACGAGTCGATCGCCTCCCCTCCAACCAAACCAACGACGAATTCGGTCGACCCTCCACCGATATCGATCGTGGTTGCGTAGCGACCCGAAACGCCGTGCGTGCCGGTAGCGCCAGAAAACGCGAACCGACCTTCGTCTTCACCGCTCAAGACCTCGAGCTCAACACCAAGCGTGTCGGTCACGAGCGCCGCAAGCTCATCGGTGTTGGTCGCATCGCGAGCAGCCGACGTGGCGACGCAAAGCGTCTTCGCGACCCCGGCGGCGTCTATCTGCGAGCGGAAGTCGGTGAGTGCAGCTCTCGTGCGTTCGAGACTGGCTGTAGAGAGCCGTCCGGTCGTCGACAGATCCTCGCCGAGGCGAGTAAACACACGTTTGGTGATGCGATCGCCGTCAAGCGAACGAATCAGCAGCCGCGTCGTGATGGTGCCAATATCGATGACGGCGACCTTCACTCGGCGCCAGCTTCCGGGTTCGCCCTATCGGGCCATGACGACAGTATTCCTGGCTGACTCGGATCAAACTCGTCACCGGTCAGAACAAGTTTGTCTTGCACCCAACGACCGACAGGATCGTCGGCGCCGGCCAACAGATTTGCGTAGTGCGCATGAAGGCATTTCACGCCAACTCGAGTACCGCCGACGCCGCCCGTTGGACGGTGCCCCTTGTAGCTCGGATCTATATGAGTGTTTCGCTCCGCCTCGTAGGCGTCGTGCACGATCTGGATTGTGGCCTCACCGATCTCGGCCTCAGCCTGGTTGACGGCGCCCGTTGACTCAAGGCGACCGATTGCCTTGTTGAGCGCTTTGTCGGCAAGCCAGAACCGGGTTGGCATTGGCCGGCCATCGTCAAGCAGAGGGAGGTTGGCGAGCACAACAGGGCTGCCATCTTCGCGCCGAACGAGAACTTCGAATGCCCCCATTGGCTTACGACCGATGAGTTCGGTAACGACCTCGTGATCGGTAGGTCGGTGACCCGGATTAGCCTCGCTTGCCACCAAGAACCCATCGCAGGATGAGTAACAGAATTGCGCCAGCGAGTACGGGCGCCAGACGCTTCGTGATGGTGTCGCTGGTGACCGACAGAATATTGACTGGCTCAGGATCGGGCGAGTCGATTTTGCGAATCGTGGGTGCCGGCTCAGCAACCGCTGCAGCTTTGGCTTTGGCGGCCGGCGCCGCTGCTGCCTCAGCGGCGGGTGTGGCGGAGGCGGCTGGCGCTCCTTCGGCTTCGATCTTGGCCCTGAGGTTCTCGGCGAATTGACCGAGGATTTTCTTTGACACGTCTTCGATGGCGCCCCGGCCGAAGCTCGCGATCTTGCCGGTGAGGCTGAGGTCGGTGTGGATGTTGACCTTGGTCTTGTTGTCGCCGACCGACTCCATGGTGGCGGTGATCAACGCGTTTGCATTGCCTTGGCGTGGATCGCGCCCCTGTGCGGTCAGCGACGACACATGGTTGGCGGGATCTTGCGAGACGAAAGAAGCCTTGCCCTTGTATTGAGCAGTGATCGGGCCGACCTTGATCTTTACGAGACCGCGATATTCGTCGCCTTCGATCTCTTGCAACTTGGCGCCCGGCATGCACGGGGCGATGAACTCAAGATCGTTCACAATCGCGAAGGTCTCGTCGATTGGACGGTCGATCTCAAAGCTGTTGTTTAGTTCCATTTGCGAAGATCCTCAGTTGTGTCAATATCCGCCGGGTTGCCCATGCACGGTACCTCAGAAACTAGCTCAGGTCGCGCCTCCATGAGGACTCGAGCACCATCGTCTCCCTCAAGGGGCAGAAGTGACCAAACCGACTCATCGAGCTTAACCGGCGGACGGCGCTGACCACCAAAGGTCGCCGTCACCACGGCTCCGTGTGAGGCACCAACGCTTCGCCAGGCCGACGATGGCACGAGCGGTTGATCGGCCAAGCCGACAACAATGGCGCCATGCCCGTCGCTCGTTGCCCTGTCGACCGCGGCGGCCAACGACCGCGACTGGCCATCTTGCCAGTCGCTCACCGGAATTTGGACAACCGAATCGGGGACAAGATCACCGAAGTCAACCGCCCCCGTAGTCAGGTAGACGGTGTCAAAACCTGCGTTGAGAACCGAGTCAAGCACCCAAGAGATCACGGGCCGACCACGGAACTCGGCAAGCAGTTTGTGTGAGTCGCCCGCAAATCGCGAGCCACCACCAGCGGCCAGCACGACGGCGGCGACCGGACGGCGTCGCAAGGAGGTTCGCTCGGGAGATGACATCCGAGCACGGTACTGCGTTGGAGCGCCGACCCATCCACGTCGGTTTCGATCTTGGAACCTAGGGTCTGCGGATGGTAGAACGTTTCGCTGGTGACAAGAAGCACGGCCAATCGATCTTGGGTCCGGTCGAGCGGACGTTTATCGACTGGGCGGTCCCCAAGCTCCCCCGGTGGCTTCGTTCTTGGCAGCTGACATTGTTCACGACCGTGTGGTCGGCATGCACGATTGGCTTCGGCTACCTGGCCGCCGACGACCGGCGCTGGCTTTGGGCCATGTCGTTTGTCGTATTTGGCCAGTGGGCGACCGACTCATTTGACGGCACGCTCGGCCGTACAAGGGGCGAGGGCCTAGTCAAGTGGGGCTTCTTCATGGACCACTTCCTCGACATGATCTTCGCGGGCAGCATTGTGATCGGCTACGGCTTTCTCGCCCCTACCGACATGGGGTTCCTTTTCGATCTGTTGCTCCTCATTACCTGCGCCATGATGGCGCTGTCATTCTTGTCCTTCGCCGCAACAAACCAGTTTCAGATTGCGTTCTACGGCATCGGGCCAACCGAGATTCGCATTGGCTACATCGCGCTCAATACCATCGTGTTCTTCGCCGGCAATGAGATCTTCTGGTGGGGCGTGCCCGTCATCCTTGCGGGCAATGCAATCACGCTGGTTGTGCTCGCGTATCAAACCCACAAGAACTTGTGGGCAATAGACAAGGCCGCGCTCGCTGAGTAACCGCGGCTTACGAGATGAAGCCGAGCAGATCTCTGGTACGCAGCAACTCAGTAAATGAGTCGAAGTCGACCGCACCGCTGAACCACAGTCCCTGACCCTGATCACAGCCAAGAGCGAGAAGCTCGTCACGCAGCTGGTCGTCATCGACACCGGCGGCCGACACCCGAAGTCCCGATGTCTGAGCGAGGGTAATAAGCGAGGTAATGAGCGCCCGGCTCGACATCTGGCTATGAAGATCGGCCGTCAGCGACAAGTCAATCTTGACCGCGTCAATCGCGAAACGGGGCAGACGATCAAGATTCGAATAGTCAGATCCGAACCGGTCAATCGTGATTGGTGAGCCAATAGATCGATACTGCTTGAATGCCTCGCGGAGAGGAAGGTCGTCAGCTCGCAAGACGGCTTCGGGCACTTCAATACGAAGATTGGATGCCTTCAGATCGTTCCGCTCAAGCTCAGACACGAGCATCGACCTAGTCCGCTGGTTGATAAACGACTGCGGCGTCAGGTTGATCGAAAGCTGAAGATCGTCGATTGGTTGGCCAGCGTCGCGCCAGGAAACCAGTGCCTCGATGGCTTTGCGAAGCACCCACTCGTCGATGAGGCCGGCAAAGCCTGATCGTTCTGCGAGCGCCAAGAAATCGGCCGGTGCCAGGGTCCCGCGCACCGGATCGTTCCAACGAACGCTCGCCTCCATACCGAGAAGAGTGCCGCTGCGAAGGTCTGCAATTGGCCAGAACAACAACTGGAGTTGATCATTATTGACCGCGGCGCGGAGGGCAGCCACAAGCGAAAGCTGGTCGTCAACAATCTGTAACGTTTCCTCGGTGACCCGAATAGCGCGCCCCTTGCCAAGGGCCTTCGCCTGATACATCGCAATATCGGCCTCTTTGAGGAGGCGTTCAGCCGAGCGTTCTGAGTCGGTGCTGGAAACGCCAATTGACGCCGAGATGGAGGCTTCCTCATCAAGCACAATGAACGGCAGTTCGAGCGCAGAGACAACCCTGCTTGCCGTTCGGTCAGCCTCGGCGAGGCCAAGACCCCGGAGAAGAATGACGAACTCATCGCCGCCTAGTCGAGCAACGAAGTCGCCAGGGCGAAGCACGTCACGTAACCGTTCGCCGACTCTAGTCAGCAGCTCATCGCCGGCCGCGTGACCTAGACGGTCATTCACTTCTTTGAACCCATCGAGGTCGATGAACAAGGCACTTACCGCCTCGTCTGAGTTGCCAAGCACACTATTTAGTTCAGCCACGAGGCGTTGACGGTTCGGCAAGCCAGTCAGACTGTCATGGGTTGCTTGGTAGGCCAGCTGTGCCTCAACCCGTTCTCGGCGCGCAATATCCTGGGCCAGCGCCATGGTCATATCATCGAACGCGTTCGAAAGTCGGCCAAGTTCATCCAAGCGATCGTCGCCGGTCCGTACCGACAGGTCACCGTCGGCAACAGCTTCGGCCAGACGGGTCATTCGTTCGAGTCGTCGTGCGAAACCACGGAACGCGATGGCCACGATGGCGAGCACTACAAAGCCAGCGCCGAGGAAGACGATGATGATCGAGGCCCGAACGATGCCGAGCTTGGCATAAACGTCGTCCTGCTTCGCCTCAATCAACCACACCCATCGTGATCCACCGTCGAGGAGGGCAGCTGCTTGCACGACATCACGATCAGACGGCCGATCAAGACGGGCCTCGCCAACGCTCGGTTCGAGGACAACTGGAGGCGAGACACTCAGCCTGCGAGTTCCGCCCACGAATGAGGGCGAGTTGGAGCTTAGAACTAGATAATCGCCGTCGCGCCCTTGCTGCAGCAACATTGACTCGGCCTCGAAGCCCAGTTGGGTGACGATATTTTGCTGGGCAAGGAGATTCGGCACCGACCACTCAGCCACGATCGTGAGCGGCACGTCAGTGCCGACTTGGCGCACCGTCGTGAGGTGAGGAACACCATCGACGAGGTACGCCTCGGGGTCAGGTGGCGCGGCAGGATCGTACGTGAGGCGAGCTCCCTGAGCGAGGGGGCTCATATCGCCCTGTCTGGCGGTTGGCGCCTCGTTCCCTTGCTCGTAGATCGAGAGGGCGACCAAGCCGGTTTCGCTCAGCCGGCTATAGGTCTCGACGACGACTGCTTCTAGCCGGTCTTGAGTCTGAGTGTCGTTGACGGTCGCGGCTGAGTCAGCGGCTGCATCAATGATCTCGTCATTCCTGATCATCGTGTTCAGCGAGGTGTCAGTGAGCGCGAGGGCTTGCTCCATCCGAGCCGCTTCGATGTTTGCCGCAAGGCCAAGATTGCTCTGGAGCTGTTCACGAAGAAGCGCATCTGCGGTGTTGCTGACCTGCACACCGAGCGCGATGAGCGGCACACACGCCAAAGACAGTGCAATCAATACCTTCTGTCCTAGGCGCATACGACGCCAGAGGTGCAGAGGACTCAGCATCTTCGAATTCTGGACCACAGCTAACTATCGGCACATCCAAGGGCAAATTCAGTCGGAAACCGACGGCAGACCAAACGACCTATGTCCCGGCCAAACGACCCGTGAGAACAAGGAAGTGCCTACTCGCGGAATTCACCCGAGCGATGAATGCTGCCAGCCGAGTCACGGAGTGAGGGGGCAACACGGCCTGCTCGAAGAGCGATGATCTCTCCGCAGATGGAAATCGCCGTCTCTTCAGGGGTCCGAGCACCTACGTCGAGGCCGATCGGCGCCATGATCCGGGAGATCTCGGCGTCAGTTGCACCTTCTTCACGCAAACGACGGTTGCGGTCGTCGGTTGTTCGCCTCGACCCCATCGCACCGAGGTAGCCGACCTTCGTCTTTAGCGCCTCGAGCACTGCAGGCACATCAAATTTCGGGTCATGGGTCAATACACAAACGGCGTCTCGTTGATCCAATTCGGACCCGACCGACAGCAAGAGCCGGTGGGGCCAATCGACAACAACACGATCGGCATACGGAAACCGTTGAGTCGTCGCAAAAACCGGACGGGCGTCACAGACGGTAACTTTGTAGCCGAGGATCTTCGCGACGCGGCATAGCGATGCAGTGAAGTCGACCGCCCCGAAGATCAGCATCTGGGGCGGGGGTGCATATGACTCGACGAAGACGCTTACCTCGTCTTGTCGGGCCTCGCCCGACGGGCCGTAGTGCCGGATGCCAGAAGTTCCGGCGGCGAGCTCACCGATTGCATCGCGGGCAGCAACACGATCGAGATCATCGTTGCCGAGGGTGCCGGCGACAATACCGTCGCCGTTGACCAGAATCTTCGAACCTGCGTTTTCACCGCTCACTATGGTGACCAGGGCAATGGGAGCTTCGTCGCTCAATGCGCTGGCCAGAAGATCAAACAACGAGTCGTCAGCCATGGCTACCAGTCGAGGGGTTCGAGGAAAAGGTGAATCGTGCCCCCACAGGTGAGGCCGACGGCAAACGCATCGTCGTCGGAGTAGCCGAAGGTGACGATTCGCCGACTGCCGTGTTCAAGACAATCGAGCGCCTCGCTCACCACAGCACTCTCTACACATCCGCCAGACACAGACCCAGCGACTTCACCATCTTCGGTGACCGCCATGGCCGCGCCCGGAAGCCGGGGGCCAGACCCTTCTATGTCGACAACGCGGGCAATGGCAACACGCTTGCCCTGGCGCCGCCAACGTTGGAGGTCTGACATGATTTCGCGCATAGCGACAGAGTAGCCAGTGGCTACTCGATGCCCGCCTCGTTGAGCGCTCGGCGGACCAAGACTCGTGCCAGGTGTTCGCGGAACTCAATGCTGGCGTTGAGGTCACTTGACGGCTCGAGCCCTTCGGCCGCGAGCTCTGCAGCCTCAGTAGCCGATGCGCCACCGGCGAGAGCTTGCTCTACTGCCGCAGACCGGATTGGGGTCGGGTGCATGCTGATAAGCGATACTCGAGTGTCGGCGCCCGCTCGTTGCACGGACGCTCCGACGATCGCCCAGTCTTGGGCCCGACGGTTGAACTTCTGAAAGCTCCAGCCTTCGCCCGTGTGCTTCGGAATGCGGATCTCAGTGACCATCTCGGTCGGCTCGAGGCTCGATTCAAGGAAGCTCGCAAACAAGTTGGCACCTTCGACAACTCGCTCCCCCGAAGGGCCAGCGACGACGACAGAGCCCGCCATCGCAAGCAGAACCGACGGGTTGTCAGCGGCTGCGTCAGCATGCACGAGCGAACCACCGAGCGTGCCACGATGGCGGACCTGGGGGTCTCCGACCTGGCTCGACCCATGGGCCAGCAATGGCGCATGTTCCTTGACGAGCTCGTTGGTCTCTACCGCACGGTGGGTGGTGAGTGCACCAATGGCGAGGTGGTCGCCGGCGTCGCGCACGTAGGAAAGGTCGCTCAGCCGACCAATGTCGACAAGTACCGAGGGGTACGCAAGTCGAAGCTTCATCATCGGAAGCAATGAGTGTCCGCCAGCGAGAAGCTTGGCCTCGTCACCGTGTTCGGCCAGCGCCGCGAGTGCGCCTTCGGTCGATTCGGCACGAATGTAATCGAAAGCCACGGGGATCATGCGGCACCTCCCGCTGCGCTCAACACGGCCTTCACGATGTTGTGGTAGCCGGTACAGCGACACAAGTTGCCTTCAAGGCCTATACGAACCTCAGATTCGGTCGGCGAAGGGTTTTCGTCGAGTAGCGAGACTGATGCCATGACCATGCCGGGGGTGCAGTAGCCACACTGCAATGCGTGGCACTCCATGAATGCTTCTTGCATCGGATGGAGTTTCTCGCCGTCGGCGAGGCCTTCGATGGTTTTGACCGACTGCCCATCTGCTTGCACTGCAAGCACGGTGCATGACTTCACCGATTCACCGTTCAGGTGGATAGTGCATGCGCCACACGACGACGTATCGCAGCCGATGTTGGTGCCGGTCAGGCCGACCGTGTCTCGAATGAAGTGCACAAGCAAGGTGCGTGGCTCGACGTCATGCGTATGACTCGAGCCGTTGACCTCAACGCTGATCTCCACGGCTACTCCCTGGGTCGAAAAGTGAATCGACGCAGTTTGTCATGGAACTTGGACCTCCGTGCAATCGAGGCCAGAAACAGGTCGTTCAGATTTCTTAAGAAATCCCGCGACTAATCTTGCCGTTGGCGCGTCGTTACTCATTGTGGGCAGGAGCGCTGCTGACTACATGACGTAGTCTGTTTCCGCTACTATTCGACCAGAACGTAGAGGCTCCGCCGACTAGGCGCCGAGGCTCAACAAAAGAACTCGTCCAACCGATTCCCTCCCGGAAGGACGATGTCGGTCGTGGGGCACCAATGGTGCCCCACGACAGCGTTTTGCCTTCGGGGACACGACAGCGTTTTGCCTTCGGGGACACGACAGCGTTTTGCCTTCGGGGACACGACAGCGTTTTGCCTTCGGGGACACGACAGCGTTGGTTAGCCGTCGGTTGGTGCAGGCAAGATTCGGTAGCTCTCTTCGCCTGGATACACAAGGTCGAAGTTCTCTCTCGCCATCCGCTCAACCTCAGAATCGGTTTGGAGCAGTGTGAGTTGCGCCTCGAGTTCCGCGATTCGCCCATCGATCTGACTCAGCTGAGTCTCTGCCTCAGAGGTAGCCGCCCGCTGCGTCATCCAAGTGCGCGCGGGCAGAACAGCGAGTCCACCGATGACGACCAGCCCGAGTAACACGCCAATGCCAACAGGGCCCCAGGTGCGAAGGCGGGCCAACTTGATCGTCTTGGTCATCGGCTCCCTCGCGACAGTGCAGACCGGCCTGGATAGCTGGCTGCATCGCCGAGGTCGTGCTCGATACGGAGGAGTTGGTTGTACTTGGCGACGCGGTCGCTGCGTGCGGGTGCACCAGTCTTGATCTGACCACAATTGGTCGCAACGGCAAGGTCGGCGATGAAGGTGTCTTCGGTCTCGCCCGAGCGGTGTGACATCACCGAGGTGTAGCGAGCGCTCGTCGCCATCCTGACGGCTTCCATGGTCTCGGTCAGCGTCCCGATCTGGTTGACCTTGATGAGGATTGAGTTCGCGATGCCTTCATCAATACCGCGACGCAAGCGTTCAGTATTAGTCACGAAGAGATCATCGCCAACGAGCTGGCAGGTATCGCCAAGCGTGGCGGTGTGAGCGGCCCAGCCAGCCCAGTCTTCTTCGGCCATGCCATCTTCAATAGAGACAATTGGGTAGCGGTTCGCCAGGTCGGCAAGGAGGTCGGCGAATGCCGTTGGCTCAAGTTCTCGGCCCTCACCGGCGAGGTTGTAGACCGAGCCGTTGAAGAACTCGGTTGACGCAACGTCCATCGCCAGGCCCATATCGGTGCCAGGCGTCAAGCCGGCCTTCTCGATCGCTTCAAGTAGAAGTGTGAGCGCCTCTTCGTTTGACCCGAGGTTGGGGGCGAAACCGCCCTCGTCGCCAATTGCCGTCGACAGGCCTCGGTCGGTCAGCACCTTCTTGAGAGCGTGGTAGGTCTCTACGCCCCAGCGCAGACCTTCGGAGAAGGAAGCGGCCCCGACCGGCATGATCATGAACTCTTGGAAGTCGATGTTGTTGTCGGCGTGCTCGCCACCGTTGAGCACGTTCATCATCGGAACAGGCAGGGTGTGCGCGTTGGTTCCGCCGATGTAACGGTAGAGGGGTAACTCAAGCTCGTCGGCCGCGGCCGACGCAACGGCGAGCGATACGCCGAGGATGGCGTTTGCCCCGAGGCGAGCCTTGTTTGGCGTGCCGTCGAGATAGTTAAGAACGGAGTCGATCTCACGTTGGGAGCACGCATCGAGACCAACAAGAGCATCGGCGATTGTGGTGTTGACGTGGCCAACGGCGGTAAGCACGCCCTTGCCGAGGTAGCGGTCGCCACCGTCACGAAGCTCAACAGCTTCGAACTGACCGGTTGAGGCGCCTGAAGGGACAAGTGCCCGACCGGTCGCACCTGAGTCGAGTGTGACCTCGACTTCAACAGTGGGGTTTCCTCGTGAATCGAGTACTTCGCGGCCAAGAATGTGTTCAATGCTGCTCACGCTTTGTGCTCCTACTGACGCTTACCGTGGAAAGAGTAGCAGCCCAAATTACGCGAGTAGGAGACGTTGGCAACTTTGGTCACGACTACTGACGAAACCCCTGTTCGCCCAGGTAAATAACACTAATGTAACTTGTCAGCGTCGTTCGGATTTGCCAATTCGAGCTACGGATCAATGCGTTGTCCACACCCGTCACCGATGAAGATACTCACTATGAGTGACGAAAGTTTCGGAGCGGCCGTGACCTCGGTTGACGTTGGAGCTCGCCCGATGAAGTCGCTAAAGGTTTGGTCGGCGAAGCCCTCGCCGTCGTAGAAAGGGCTCAAGGTCGGCGCAATCGAAATCCGGCCAGTAGCCTCGAGCGCAACGGCAGCACGAGTACCCGAAATCGCAGCACCGGCTGCATTCGGGTGGATGCGGTCGACATTGAGCTGTGCCGGTCCGGGACGCGGTGATGAACCCCGAGAAGGGGGTTCATATGCCGAATTAGGCGAAGACTTGTTTGCCTGGCGGCGCAGACGTTGATCGTTTCGATCGGCCAGTTTTGGGTTTCGAAGGCACCTGCTGGACTTGGAACACGCTGCCGTCGGGGCATTTGATTGTTAATGCCCTGGCCTTGTCAAGGTGGATTGACCAGCCACCTTCGTGAACTTGGTGATGATGATCACTGCAAAGCGGAATCAGGTTGTCGAGATCAGTAAGCCCGCCGTGTTCCCACGGCGTGATGTGATGAATCTGACACCACGCAAACGCGGTGTCGCATCCGGCGACACCACACGTCGAGCCGTACATCGCTCGCAATGCAAGTCGTTGAGCTTTCGTCGCTGACCGGTAGGTACGCCCCACGTTGATGGCGACACCATTCATGTCGGCGAGCAGGGTGTGGATCACACAATCACACGCCAACCGTTCAATCGTTGGCTGCGACAGTGACAACCCGAAATCACGGGTTTCACGAACCGAGCCATCGTGCGGGCCGTGCAGCAGGGTGTCGGCGTCAACAATCACACCGAAACTTGTGGTGCTGCTCGACTGCCCGTCTGGGGTCTGTGTGCAGAGGGCGGTGAGGGCATCGACTTTCAATTGCTCACCGAACGACACGGTTTTGTCGCCTTGTTTGGCGAGCCTGCGGATCATGGCATCGATACCCGAAATGATTTGTTCGCCACGGACAGGGTCGATGCTGCCACGCAGATAGGCCATCCCGGTTTTGGTGTTGACGCCGTAGGAAAGAGTTGAGTCTTTGACTTGTTGTTCGTATTCGGACAGGCCGTGGTCTTTTTTCGCGTGGTCGATCTCGGTTTTGAGGTATGGGCGGAACAGGTTGGGTGGGAGGATCTTCGCTTTTTTGATGACGTCGTCTTGAACAGCACCGAATCGTTCTTTGGCGTCGTCATCGAGTTGGTTGTAGGCCGAAGCGATCGAATCCAAGTTTTCGGTTGGTGCACTACCTGAGTCGAGGGCGTCACCGACAGACGGCAAGGCTTTTCCGCATTTGCGGCGGCGGGTGACTTTCTTTGCTTCACCTGGCGACATGAGCCCGGCACCCATGAGGGTGTCTTCGGGTGAGAGGATGTCGCCGTTGTCGGCGAACTCTTCGAGTGAGCGGGTGAGTGTAGATTCGAAGCCGGTGTGGAGTTGGCGACTGAGACGAACCTGGCTGAGGAGTTCTTTGATTGATTCGATCGACGTGTTTTCGGGGTCGTAGTGATCAATGGAGCGGGCGAGACCAGTGAGTATCGACGTATCGAGTTTGCTGTCGGCCTTCTTGGTGTCAACGTGCATTGTAGTCTCCTTCCCGTGTTGGCGTTGGACCTACCATAACAGAACTGACGTTCGATGCAACCTCTGAAACTATCTTTATTTAGCTACGAGAAAGTCCAAACTGGCGGTGTGAGCGGTTTGGGGTGTGGTTGTTGACCCAAACCGCTGGACGTGGTCAACGCAGCTCTACCGGGCGCAGGGGCAAGATGATGCACCAACTCGCGCCTACCTTCGTGGTCAGAGCACTAGCAGCAGCTCTGCTGGAAGGGCACCGCCTACCTCGTCAGCTCTCCAACCAGCCCATGCCTGGTGATCATTGTCGGCGTGCGCAAAGTACGTGCCGGGTTTGGCCGAGCGTGGTCCGACGGCGTTGCGGCCGCGGCGGGCTGTGCCACAAGAACGGCGCCAAGAAATGACGCGGCAAGCGCCGTTGACCTACATATTTCCAAACCATTTGTTCCACCTTGGGGCTAGATACCCCTAAGAGTGTGGACAGGCGAGCGCTGCCCTGGCACGAGTGGACCTCCTTACGGAGTGACCCCTACGGCGTGACCCTGGCCTGGTATTCGTCCCCATCGAAGATGTCCATGATGAGGTCATCGATTGTCTCATTACCGGCGAGACGAGGCAGCCAGACGTTGAACTCATTGGTCGAGGCTGGGTTCGTCGGGATTCGATTCAGCATTCCGCGGTACACCATCGTGATGTCGACGAAGTTCTTGCTTACTTTCAGGAACTCGGCGCTTTCGCTGAACTCGATCATCAAGCCAGCCCGGGACAAGCCTTGACTCAGTCTGTTGACCCACCAGTTGAAACCCTCTACATCGGGCGATCGGCCGAGCACGTTGTTGTACACCAGCACCACGAACTGTCCATTACTGAGATTCCCGTAGGTCTGGGCGAACTCGGGCGACGTACTGAACAGATGCGAGGCGTCAAGCAACGACACGGTGCGGTTGACGTACAGGTTGGTCCAATAGTCGAAACCGCCAGCATCGGGGGCCCGGTTGAAGTAGGCGAGGTAGAGACGGATGATCGGACGTCGGGGACCGAACTCTGGTGAGTTCAAGAACGCTTCGACGACCTTCGACACATTCGCTGGGTCGCCGTTGATCAAGCCGGCCCAATAGTCACGTCCACCGGTATCTGCGTTCCGGCCGAGAATGTCACGGTAGAGCTGCTCACTTCTCATCGGTGTTAAACGGCTCGAAGGCCCGCGTCACATCAACGCTGAAGCTGGAAGGCGAGCCTGGTCCGACGACTGTGTTCGCTAGTACTGACCCGGTGTGCGCCCCAAACGGAACATCTGCAAATACGGCCTGAAGCTTCGTCCCATCGACAGTGAGCTCCTTTCCGTTAAGTTCGACGGTGTAGCTCTGGACCTCAGACCCTCCAGCGTTGATTGGCAAAACCTTGTCCCACTTAACTGTCACTGTTTGCTGTACTGCTGTTGCTTTGGGATTCTTCGGTGAATTTGCGGGCTGACTGATTATTACATTGCCCGAAGTTGCTGGCGCCGAAGTGGCCGAAGCAACCGGACCAAAGTTCACGGCTCTAACGACAGCCTGATAGGTGCCGTTCGGAACGCCCGACACAAGGAGTTGGAGAGCCGGAGGTTCGACGATGGAATCCACACCGTTGAATGAAACCAGGTAATGCCTAATTGCGCCGCCAGTGGTTTTTGGCGCGACCCACGAAATCGTGACCTGGTCACCGGCCTTCGCCGCGCTGACAGAGCGAGGAACCGAGGGAGTGACTTGGATCGTTTTCGTTACGGTCAGCGAAGGCCCTGCACTATTTCGTGCTGTGACCTCGACGAAGAACTCGGCGGGCACCGCCGCTGTCAGCGTTAGACTTCCGTCCTCATCGCCGGGCAATGCAATTCCAACATCACCGTTGTTCGCATTTGTGTTCTCGGCAAGCGTCTCAACCGTCGGGCCATTCCCGGCCTTGACTCGGATGATGTAGGAGGTTACGGCAGCTCCCCCATCGTTTGCCGGAACTTTGAAGTTGACCGTGACCTGACCGCCGTCGACGGTTGCTCCCACGTTGCGTGGAACGGACGGGGCAATCGCGGCTGGCGGGGTAATTGTGATCGAAGCAGACTGTGCGCTCGCAGGAGACTGCCCCTGAGCACTATTCGCTTTCACCGTCACCGTGTACGTACCAGGATTCAATCC
>RCMY010001325.1_pt1 | contig 23592 bp, 19 predicted proteins | sample 2041341 | NCBI WGS metagenome assembly RCMY01 (sample SAMN09708234, study PRJNA481090) | Marine sediment metagenome, whole genome shotgun sequencing project.
CCGTTTCTTTTTATAGCCAAACGCTCGAAGGCTAAAATCAGGATCATGCACATTAATGAAGAGGAAGTATTAGACAAGTACCAATCGATTAACAGAAGAATTCTATTAAAATATCTCGCTCCTTTTGAACCTACCCAGCATTGGACCCCACGATTCAAAAGCAAGGCGGCCACTATCAATATCTTTTTGGAAGAACTGGAAATCGACCTATTGGCCATGGTAAATTACGAGCACAGCTTTTTGGAGCGTATGACTAGAGAGCCGGTGATAAAAAGAGTTGGGTTTAATAATGATATTCCTTTTTTGGTCATTCCATATTCCAATTGATTGTCGTCATGGTATGATCAAATGGCAGGCATAGAACTTAATGGACCCATCTATAAACACTTGTGATGAACAAGCCATTATCGGGACTGATGGAAAAGTCATGTTGGCATCCGCGACCTTACAATTGCTCAAGATACCTGAACTAGATGTTAACCTTAAAAATTAATCACCTTGCAAGATTCGAACATTGAAATTCTTAAATCTTCTGGAAAAAAAGTCGATTTCTCCGTTGAAAAACTAAGAAGTTCCCTAAAGCACAGTGGCGCCGATGACCAACTGGTGCAGCAAATCGTAGATACCGTACGCGATGAACTGTATCAGGGCATTTCCACCAAAGAGATATATAATCGGGCCTTTGTACTTCTAAAACAGAAGAAATCCCTTTACGCTTCTAAATACAAACTGAAAAAGGCTATTTACGAGTTGGGGCCAACAGGGTTTCCCTTTGAAAATTTCGTGGCGGCAATTTTACAATATTCAGGATACAAGACCGAGGTGGGAAAGATAATGCAGGGAATTTGTGTATCCCATGAAATCGATGTCTTTGCCGAAAAGAAGGGAAATGTGCGGGTAATCGAATGTAAATTCCATAGTGAAGAAGGCCGTAATTGTAATGTGAAAGTACCCTTGTACATAAATTCCCGTTATCGGGATATCGCACAGCAATGGGAAAAACGAAAGGACAAATCAAAAAAAATGGATGGGGGCGGAGTGGCTACGAACACCCGTTTTACCGAAGATGCCCTAACCTACGGAAAATGTGTCGGATTACATCTTTTAAGCTGGGATTATCCCAAGGAAAATGGAATCAAAGATCGTATCGACCGTTTGGGACTGTACCCCATAACCGTATCACAATTACTGACGCAGCGTGAAAAACAATTTCTTTTAAGTAGGGATGTTGTGCTTTGCAGACAACTTTTGAAAGACCGGTTTTTTCTAGATCATTTGGGTATTTCGGCCAAAAGAAAGGAAAAAATAGTTGCAGAAGTGGAAATGCTTTGTGGTTAAAAAGAAGTTGCTTCGATACCCCGGTACTAGGGTCAAATTACTTTTTGCGTTCGTCTCTAGTCCAGTATACCTAAACAAAATCGTACCAATGACTATTTTCGTGATAGTCATCGATCTGTACGACTGTGGTCTTGTTTCGAAAAGAAGTGACCAATTTCGAGACGTCATTTTTTAACATATCGACACAGTTGGCGACCAGATCTTTCCTGAAGCCTTTTTCTTCCATTTCGAGCACGAAATTCAAAGAAATAATTCTGGAAAATATTTTCCCCAAATCGACTAATTTTCTTTGTTTTAACCCAGGGGTAATGGTAAAATCCATTATGTTTTTGAAGTAAGCATGCGATTTTTCGGTAAGGTTGAAATCCTTTAGAAAGCCATAGACGTCATAATCGTTTTTACGTTTCATTCCCTTGGCGATTATTTCTGCGATCTGGGTGTAGAGCATTTCGTTGGAGCCCTCGAATATTTGAAAAGCCCTAGAGTCCATAATTCCCCTGCCGGCTATGTTGTCCATCTTATAACCTGTCGATCCGTATAACTGCGTCGCTATTTGTGCAGCTTCCTGCATCAGGTCGGTCACATAGGCCTTCATGGAATTGGCCTCTACGCCGGCATCTGAAAGATCTTTATCGATACCGCTATGTGTGCTGCTTCTAAAACACATGGCCGAAGCTATGGTAAAAGCGCACTGGACCTTTGAAATTTGATATTGGACCATATCGAGTTCAATCAATTTTTTACCGCCTACGATTCTTTGCGTACACTGTTTTATCGATTCGTCCAGCATTCTTTTAATGAAACCGAGTGCCATCCCTGGAAATTGCATCCTACTTCTGTGCAGTATGTCCAGCATCATCTTCACTCCCGATGTATCCGGTTCCAGTTTGAATCGGGAAGGCACCTGAATGTCTACCCTGTTCTTTCCATAGGGAATCATATAGAGTCCAAGATTGTCAAAGTATTCCTCTACCACAATCTGTTGGTCGGACTGGGTAACATCGCAGATGAAAAAATCAATATCCCTGTTCAGGTTTCCCTTGGCGTTTTTTTCACGGGAGGCGATAAGCCAATAATCGGCCATTCCCGTTAAACCCTGCCAGTGCTTAGTTCCTTTAATTGTGTAGCTGTCGCCGACTTTTTCATTATAGGTCTCCATACCCAGCGCATTGCTGCCATAATCCGGTTCGGTTATCATTAGTCCGCCCATATGTTGTTTTTCGAGAAACCGCTTGAAGATATCGGCCTTTACGTTCGCATTGGCATATTTTGCGATTGGCTCCAAGAATAGGGCAATATTTATCCCGAAAGTAAGAGACAGGGCAAGAGATTCGTAGGAAGCCGCCGATAGCAATCCCAGACACTCCTTGACCTTTAATCCCCGACCCCCAAAATTTTCAGGAATTGCTACCGCTAAAGGGGATTGGTCCATTATATTGCGCAGAGCGACTGCGGGGATGCCCCGCTCTTTGCTAAATTGATCTATGTCATACCTTTCGTGAAAAACACTCTTAAGAACATTTTCAAACTCTGTTATGTACTCCGGGAAATTTTTATGCATCCTGTAATTTAAAAAATGATTGCTTATTGTAAATCTATCTCTTCAACCCCTTATTAACTTCTTGACCAATGCGCCAAAGACCTTCCAGCAATTTTCTGACCGAATTCTAGAATACTTCATTCGCGAAGTTCTTCTATCCTCCCTGCGTTATACAGTGTCTAAATTATCCTTGAATTATGGAGGATAGACGTGATATCCTCATTTTTAGGTATTCGCGCTAGCCTTAAAACATTGAATTACTTTAGACGGGCCCAATTTAACATATAATTTGTTTAATACGCAAAACTAATTTATTCAGATGGAAGAAAAACTGATATTTCTCAGTTTTTGCTTCCGAAGAATTTATATTCCTGAACGGTCGTATAAGAATTTTTGTTTACCGCTTGAAACAGCGGTTTGCTGTTCACTTTTGGGTGATTTACACGCGTGCCAGCCTCCAGTGATATATGGCGAATGGCAGCTTGTTGGTAAAGAATCGCATAAAACTGAAATACATCCATGTGAATCGGTAGGGTTTGGGGGCGTTGTTGTTCCTAATCATTGCTATTCCGAGTTACGAGAAATCTGATTGTCTCCGTCATCAAAAAACCAAGCGTTCTAAACATCCGATGAAAATCCGTTCATCATCTCGAATTCTACTGCCGATTCAAGTTTTTTTTTAACTAAATCACTAGTTGCCAGCGCTTTCTTCGCCGCTTTATATCCGACCTCAAAGATTCGATCCATATCCTTCATTGAAAATGTGCTATAGTTGGTCAAATCCTTAGGGGAAATGACCAGATCGCAATCCTCGAATTTAGCCAAAGACTCTTTCGCCATCATGATCTTAAATACTCTTTCCACCACCGAGAACGAATGTTTGAGTCCGTCGACCTTTATTTTTTCAAAGGGGTTCACATAGACCCCAATGAGTTGATCACACTTCATTTTGATCAGGTCGGATGGAAAATTATTGAGTACGCCCCCGTCAACATAATAGCCTTCATTGATCTTAACGGGCGCGAAAAGACCCGGAAAAGAAGCCGAGGCCAATACGGGGCGTATCAATTCGCCATGATGAAAGACCTTTAAAGTGCCGGTGAGTATATCGGTGGCCGTTATGTACAGGGATTTATTCAGCGACGAAAAATCGTCGTTGGGCAAATACTCCAGAAACCGGTCATAAAACTTTTCGGCATCTACGAAACCCGGTTTGTTCGATGCATAATTGCTAATGCTAAAGAGCTGGGTGGTTTTAAAAAAATCAAGAATAGCTTCCCATCCGCAACCACCGGCATATAAAGCCCCGACAATGGCACCTGCACTTGTACCTGCAATATGGGTAGGGTACATATCAATTTCTTCCAATGCCTTTATGGCTCCTATATGGGCGATGCCCCGAACACCTCCCCCTGAAAGTATCAATCCTGTTTTCATATCCACCTAGATTGTTCCAAAAATATCTCATATACTATAACTAGAACATGACCAAGGTCATATTAAGGCAGGAAGCTGTAATCTACTTTTATAAAAATTTACAGGGATGAACTTATCTCAAGGCTTTTTGGCTAAGAATCTTGGTTGGTCCTCTTGATGATAATCCGCAATGTCAATAAAGGTAGGATTTTTCTCTGTAGTTTATATTCACGAGACCCACTCCGAGGCCCTGCCAAATCTATTTAGGGTTAGATACGGAAGAGGTGCGATGGAGACGTATACAATGACTGGAACCCAATTTGTCATCGGGGCACAGAAAAATTTCTTGCCGTCAGGGAATCTTACGTTCTGACGCTGCAAGAGCAAGCAGGGCTGGTAATGGAAGAAGGAGGTTCAACAACAAGCAAATCTATCATGCTTCGGAATGCCAATGGAAAAATTAAAAAGTAGCTTAATGAACGACCAGCACAATGACAGCGCCCTTTTACGAAGCATTTTCGATGCTTCCATTGAAGGCATTTTAGTGGTCGATGAAAAAGGAATTATTCTAATGGCCAATAACTCCCGTGAGGGGATGTTCGGTTATGCCGTAGGAGAACTTCAAGGAAAAAAATTGGAGAAATTGCTTCCCGAAAAATTCAAGAAACAGCATGGTATCCATAGGGAAATGTATGCCAAAAAACCTGAAACCCGTCACATGGGAATAGGGTTGGACCTATGGGGATTGAAAAAGGACGGCACAGAATTCCCTTTGGATATAGGCTTGAATCCCTCCGCCATAAACAACAGACCCGTTACCGTCGCCTACATAAAGGATGCCACCGCACGAATGATGGATATCACCGCCCTACAGGAAACCAACGCCATACTACAGCAAACGAACTTCAGTTTACAGGAAAGCAATCGAAAATATGGTACACTTATCGATAACCTTCAGGGAATTGTATTCCGTTGCCGAAACGATCGTAACTACACGATGGAATATATCAGCGTCGGTTGCCTGCCCATAACGGATTATAAGCCCCAAGAATTTTTGAAAGAAAAGGTGCAATTCGGTCAGATTATTGTTCCGGATGATCGTGACCGGGCGTGGAATGACATTCAAAAAGCGATAGCTGAAAAACGACCTTTTGATCTTATCTTTCGTATTCACGATAAAAGGGGAAATATCAAATATATGCGCGAAACGGGCCGCGCGATCTTCAATACTAATGGAAATATAGAAGTGCTGGAAGGTTTTATGGCCGATGTTACCGAACAGAAGAAAGTAGCTTTCGAACTTGCAAAGGAAAAGGAAATGCTGCAAAAATACATTCATACGGCAGCATCAATTTTCGTGGTCATCAATAAGGACCAGAATATCGAATTGATCAATCAAAAAGGATGTGAAATATTAGGATGGCCGCGTAATGAAATATTGAACAAGAACTGGTTCGAAAGTTTTATACCCAAGAAGGAAAAAAGAAAAATCACAGCATTATTTAATGAGATAATACACGGCAATGTAGAACCTCCCGATCTATATGAAAACGTCATTCTTACCAAAAGTAAAAAACGGAAACTCATCCAATGGCGCAGTGCTATCTTGAAAGATGATAAGGGTAAAGTATTGGCTTTGCTGATTTCGGGCGTTGACATTACCGAACAGAAAAAGGTAGAACTTGAATTGCAGTTGAGCGAGTCCAAAAATAGGGCCATTTTACAGGCCATGCCCGATCTGCTTTTTATCATTAGCGAACAGGGGGTCTATCTGGATGCTCACGTGCCTGATCCGGCATTACTTTTTGTCACTAAAGATGAATTGATAGGCAAGAACATAACCGATCATTTACCCAAGGATATTTCTGAACGCGTAATGGCCGCTTTTCAAAAAAGTAAAAAAACCGGCCTGCCTCAAATGCTGGAACATCAACTATCTATTAAAGAGGAGCAGAAATATTTTGAATCACGTATTACGGCCATAGACGAAGAAAGTTTTCTGGTTATAACTAGGGATATTACCAATAAGAAGCAAGAAGAACTCCTCAAAGACCAGATCCGTACCATATTGGGATTGATTACAGAAGATAAGTCGCTAGAGAAAATTGCCCACAAAATTATAGAAACTGTCGAGAGGCATGTTGGCAATTGTATGGCCTCCATTTTAGTTTTGGATGAAGAACAACAAACGCTGAACAAATTGGCCGTCCCTAATCTTCCCGAGGGTTTCAACAAAGGAATAGAGGGTGTTGGAATAGGGGATAGGGTCGGTTCTTGCGGTACGGCCGCCTTTCTGAAAAAGGAAGTCATCGTGGCTGATATTGCCAACGATCCGTTATGGACGGAGCATAAGGAATTGGCGTTAGAACACGGATTAAAATCATGTTGGTCATCTCCCATTCTTTCCTCGAAGAAAAAAGTGTTGGGCACTTTTGCCATTTACTGCGACCATGTCCGTACACCTCAAAAAAACGAAAGGGAAATCGTTGCCGACATGACCCAATTGGCAAGCGTTGCCATTGAACAATATAATATCAATGAAACTTTACAAAAAAATAGGGAACAACTAGAAGAATATGCCCATGATTTAGAAGATAAAGTTGCCGAACGTACCAAAGAGGTTACCTCTACCGTACAAAAACTCGTTGAGGCCAACCTTAATCTGGAAGACCAGATAATGACCACAAAAGCGGCGGAGAATAAAGCCTTGGCCAGTCAGGCCTTGTTTAATGCCATTGCAAAAAATTTTCCGAAAGGGGCTATAAGCGTCTTTAATACCGATATGGAATTTGTACATGTGGATGGGGAAGATTTCAACAATTTCGATTTCGATAAAACGGATTTTGAAGGAAAACGGGTCGATGATGTCCCGTTGTTGCCAGAAAAGTTGAAAAATAAAATAAAGGGCGACATTCAGAAAACCCTGTCGGGAAAGCATCTGTCGTTCGAGCTTGAATTTGACGGAGAAAGTTATTCGGCCAACTCCATCCCCCTATATGCGGACAAGGAAATCACTTGGGCATTGTTCGTGTACAGTAATATTACCGATCAAAAGCGGGTGCAACATGAACTGCGGAAAGCACTTGAAATCGAACAAGAACTGAACGAACTAAAATCGCGGTTCATTTCTATGGCATCACACGAGTTCAGAACGCCATTGAGTGCGATTTTATCCTCCGCTATCTTGATCGGAAAACAGAACGAGGCGGGCAAGGAAGAAAAAAGGAGGAAATATGTAAAGCAGATTGAGAACAATGTACGCAACCTGGTGGTCATTCTGAACGACTTCCTTTCTTTGAGCAAATTGGAAGAGGGCAAAATAGCCTTCCATCCGGAACTGTTCGATATGGTTGCCCTTTCGGAATCCATCCTCGATGAAATCGAAAACAGCAAGAAAAAGGGTCAAGACCTGTTTTTTGAATATAGTCCCGATACCATTTCGGTCGATCTAGACCCAAAGTTGATGCGACATGTGTTGACCAATTTGTTGTCGAACGCCATTAAATATTCCGAAGAAAACACGAGTATCCATGTTAAAATAAAAAGTAATGATGAAAAGATTTTAATAACGGTAACGGATCAAGGCATCGGTATTTCCAAAGAGGAGCAAGAATTCCTTTTTGGCCGCTTTTTTAGAGCCAAAAATGCTACCAACATACAAGGCACAGGGCTCGGGTTGCATATTGTTAAGCAATACACTGAACTCATGGGCGGCACCGTCAGTTTTACAAGCGAGGTTGATAAGGGCTCAACGTTTAATGTGGAATTACCGGTATCAGGTAGGTAGACCCTCGGCAGTAAAGTAAAAAGTAGGCGGTTGCAGTAAGCAGAAAATAGTAAAACTAGAAAGAGGAAAAAAGACATTAAACAAAATACAAAATGAAAAAAATACTCATTATTGAAGACAATAAAGATGTGCGCGAGAACACCGCCGACATTTTAGAACTGGCCGATTATGAGGTGGTAACGGCAGAAGACGGAAAAATTGGGATCGAAAAAACAACTGAATTCCTTCCCGATGTCATTTTATGCGATATTATGATGCCCCAAATGGATGGTTATGGCGTACTTGAAGCCTTGAGCAAAAGGACGGATACCGCGGCCATTCCCTTTATCTTTTTGACCGCCAAATCAGAACGGGCGGATCTTCGAAAGGGAATGAACCTTGGGGCCGACGACTATTTGACGAAACCCTTTGAAGAACATGAACTGTTGGATGCCATTGAAAGCAGATTACGAAAGAATGATTTCCTACGGAAAGAATTCACAAAGAACATCCAAGGTGTCAACCAATTTTTTGAGGATGCATCCGAGTATTTGAATCTAGATCGCATTGTTAGGAATTACCAGCCAAAGACATTTGACAAGAAAGATTTTGTCTTTATGGAAGGCGATGCTGCACATACCCTGTACTTCATTGAAAGCGGCACCATAAAAACCTACAAGTCCACCGAATCGGGCAAGGAATTTATAACAGGCATCCACAAAGCGGGCGATTTTATGGGGCAGCTGTCCCTGATAAACAAAAAGGGACTCTATTTAGAATCGGCCACAGTATTAGAAGATGCCGAAGTCTATTATATACCCAAAACAGATTTTATACACTTGCTTTCCGAAAATAAAGAGGTGTCGCGTAAATTTATGAATCTCATTTCGACCAACCTTATCGAGGTACAGGAGCAATTGATAAATATGGCATATACGTCTGTACGTCAACGTGTTGCTAAAGCTCTGTTAAGCCTTTATGAAAAAGGAATGATTGGTGATGCCCCGAACGAAGGGCTTGACATACCTAGAGAGGATTTCGCAGGAATCATAGGCACCGCTACCGAGACTGCCATACGAACCCTCTCGGATTTTAAGGACGAAGGCCTGATTATGATGGGACAGAGTCGAAGAATAATTTTATTGGATAAAGAGGAGTTAAGAAATGTAGCGGATTTTAGGTAGGGTTTGCTTACTTATTCGCATTCCGTCCCATTTTGTCATTCCGGAATGGCCATTCAGATTGTCGAAATGCACGAGGAATCTGTTTGTAGCCGCCCGAAATTTTCTTTTTGCACTCGGCTCAATTTGGCTGCAAAATCTATATGTGCGATTTCTTGGCAGGTAGTCAGGTTCGTTGCGCACTCATTTATAAATACATCAATCACTCCAAAGGCCCCATCCGATCCCTTCTGCGAAAAGTCTTTAAAATCCCTGAAATATTCGAAAGTTTTCTAATCGCAAATGTCAGGACGATTTTCTGCACTAAACCACTAAAGCCTCCAACAAGTTGGGTGGGATATAAATTGGTCTTGGCATAGTGAAGGTTGAATTTCATACTTTCTTTGTGGATTTCCCTTTGAAGTTTTAAAATCTTCAAATGCTGGTCTATCTCGTCAAAACTGCTATACGTTTTAGGTGCCATAGCTAATCAAAATAATAAAATGAAAACCGTCGTAATAGGGGGCCGTTCAATCTGTGCCTTAGCAAATAGCAAACGATTCCAACGATAACATAGAATCCGCCGACAATTAAAAATCCGTAGAAAGTGTTATCCAACCATTGCCCGATGCCGAAAGAAGCCGCGAACGATAGAAGAAATAAGGCCAAAAGAGCGATTGCACCCACTAAGAGCACTTGGGCACCGGCTGTAATGGAGCGCATTAATATCTTGAACACCTTCAGTTTCAGGTATTCCTCGCTATTGTCTAGATAAGACCTCACATCGGCATCGGCCTCCATGAGGTCTTTCTTCAGTTTTTCAAAAGCCATACCTCTTTACTTTTGGAGTTGGGCGTTCTTTTTTTTCAGGTCTTCCAATTTTCGCTCCAGAGTGGCAATGATTTCGTCTGCCTTGTAGCTCATGGTTGAGATGGCTTCATCTAATTTTCGTTCGAATTTATCTTTTTTATTCTTTGCAGAATGAGTTAGTTCATCTTTGGCATGCGCAAGACGTTCTGAGAGGTCGTGGCCTGTTTTCTCGACCTTTACCTTGATTTTTCTTCGGGTCTCCTTGCCCTCCTCGGGAGCATATAAGATTCCAATTCCCGCTCCAATTGCAGCTCCCGTTAAAAGCGCCAATAAAATATTTCCACTGTTGTTTGACATGATTCTTATTTTTAAGTATGTATTAATTTTAGACTAAGGTACTTTGATACTTTAATTTTTGAAATGACCTTGGTCAGTTGCTTAGTAATCTTAAAATAGAAGTTGAATGACCGAAATCATTTTCAAAACTTTCATGTCATCCTATCTTTGTATTTGAACAACCCTATCTACATCAATTTATATTGCTAATCCTAAAATTATAATGGTACCACACCCAACACGAACGGAACAAAAACATGTGCTTCTAAAAGCATACAGCCATTTGAATCAGATTGACCAGGCGCTAAAAATAGTAAGAATAAAAACAGCTGGCGATATTCAAATTTCCGTATTGGGTAAGAAAAACTTTACCCTATTAAAAAGGGGCTCAAAACCATTTCAAAATAAAAAAGAATTGAAAAATTACTGGACACAGGCATTGGGCATGAAAACGGATTTCGGTTTTTTCTCAAATCCTGAAATTGGCACCATTTTTATTGCGGGGCCTTTGACTTCTATGTTTATGCATGATATAGACGACAAGAAACTGGGAGCCATGACCGATGGTCCTTATGGTATTTTGAGGGGGCTGGGTATTGATTCCGAACAAAGTGCCGAATATATAAAGATATTGTCCAAAGGAGGCTATTTACTTATGGTAAGAGGCTATGATTCTGATTTAAATCGATTAAAGGACGCTTTAATTCCGTTGGATTGAGAATTTAGGCTGTTAGGTTATTCCAATTCCAAAAACTTTTAGAATCGAATTCTGTTTATCCGACACATAAATCCGCCACCCCATATTCCTATCAAAAAAGAATCGCGCAACTGATCTAGGTCATTTCGAATTAGCCTAAAAATCTGCAATTTTAGGGCAGTTCTATAAAACCAAAAATCCAAGATTATGAACAGCACTTTAAAGCACTACGAACGTCAAAAAGAATTTCATCTATTCGTCACGGATACCTACGCGCAACTGGCCGAATTCAGGGAAGCGGGCGATAAAAGTTCTTTCAATATGACTTTACTCAAAATCTTGCCCGAAGTGAAGCGGTATGTAAGCAAAAACTTGCAGACCGCATTGAACAAAGGCAGCATTCCGAAGAACAAATACAATACGGACGGTTTTATAAATGAACTTTTTATCAAGGCTTATGACCATTTTGATGAGGTGGCCAATAAAAAGGAACTGCATCCTTGGTTGTTCAAAAAAGCTGATGAATTATTGGAAGATGTGCTCACAGAAGAAGAATTCGATGACTTTTTCTTCAAAAACATCGACAACTACTCCAAGCCCGAATGGGATGCCATGGAGCAAAAATTCAGTACCGATGGTGATGGCGACCTAGTTATGCTCGAAGAGCTCGAAGACATATCGTACGATAAACATGATTACGTACTAAAGGATATTTTTATTGAGGATGATAGGGAGGCCATGGTGGAAAAGCTCGATAAAAAATTGGATGAGGAAAAAAAACGGCATCATATAAATATGGTCTTGCTGCAATTGCCAGACCCGATGCGAAGGGTCTTCGAATTATTTAACGAACACCATTTTGAACTTGACGAAATAGCCCAAATACGCAACACGACCGTGGCCGAAGTAGAAACATTCTTAGCGGATGCCCGTAAAATTCTTAAGACAAGCCTGTTGAACAGGTACCTAAGTGAATAATAGTCAAAAAATTAAGGTTATGGAAATTTCTATTTATAATGCAACACCAAAAACCGCGGATAGCATCGCGCATTTTATGGACTTCTACTACAGTCTTCGCATGAAGCACCTGGCCAGTGACCTTTTGGTTAAAGGTTTGTCGCCTCAACAGATCAGCGATGCAGTAGTTAGAGCGATCAGTGTCGCAAAATCTTCTGGTATCGATACCGGCCAACATTTTCGACCGGTCTTTAGCGGAATTGACAAAGAGATAATTAGTGACTGTAAACTTTCGCATTTGGCCTACGCAATGGTGTTAATAAATGCCGATGTGAAGCTTTCGGTCGTGGGGGATTTTCAAGTAAGCGTGCTAGAAAAGTATTTGACTGGCCAATACTAAATTTACAAATCGATTTCCAGTCCGATCGGGCAATGGTCCGAGCCTAACACCTCCGAATAAATGGTTACTGCCTTTACTTTATCCATCAAAGATCTACTGATTAAAAAATAGTCGATACGCCAGCCCGTATTGCGTTCGCGTGCCTTGAAGCGATAGCTCCAATACGTATATGCCACTACATCTGGATGCAGTTTTCGCCAGGAATCCACAAATTCCGCTCCAACAAAATTATCCATGCCATCGATTTCGATCTGGGTATATCCCGCTGTTTTGTTGTAGTTCGATTTATCGTTTTTAAGATCAATGGGTCGATGTGCGACATTAAAATCGCCACAGGCGATGACGGATTTTTTCTTTTCAAGGTTCTTGAGATATTTTAAGAAATCGGCATCCCATTTTTGGCGGTAGTCCAACCTATCCAGTTTTTGACCCGAATTGGGCACGTATACATTTACAAGAAAAAAATCATCATATTCCGCACATTGGATCCTACCTTCGTTATCGTGTTCCGCAACGCCCATGTCATTGGTTACGTTAATAGGTTTAGGTAGGCTTAGCAAAGCTGTACTGGAGTATCCTTTTTTATCTGCAGAATTATAATATTCTTGAAAGCGCTTCAATGGCTTCAATGCCTTTTCGGTTTCATCGTTTTGTGCCTTGGTCTCTTGCAAGCAGAGAATATCGGGAACAAGTTTTCCGATAGATTCAAAAAAATCTTTTTTTACTATGGCCCTCACGCCGTTTACATTCCATGAGATGATATTCATTTTTTTTTAATTTAGTGTTCAAAAAGAACGGTCAGGTTTCCCGCCAATAACCGAACCCTATTGTCCTTGCCAAAGCATAAACACGAGTTGTTTCGGTTCAACTTCAAGGTTTAAGCCCTTAGAAGAACCTCTTGTCAACTACCCATTACAGTCTTTTAAAAGTCTTGGCATAAAGTTACTTTTTTCTATCCGTTATTCGTTGGTTCAATTTTACAAGTTTGGAACAAATGACCGACAAAAACCCCATGCGATAAAGACCATCGTGCAGGTAGTGACTTCAGCGAAGCCTGGGTACATTTCAAAATTGATTTTTCCTGAATATAGAAATAACCACCAAGAATCCAAGAATAGCGGAAAGACCAAATCCAATAGCGCCCAATAAGGGAACACCATTGATTAATGGCGGCATTTCGGCGATTACCAAAATGGATGAACCTATGGAAAGTGCGGCAATTATAATCGCAAAGACCAATCGGTTCGCGGCTTTGCTCAACGACATTTGCAATTCCTGTAGCCCTTTGTGTTCGTGAACGATTACCAATTTGTCGTCTTTTATTTTCTTGAGGATGGTATTGAGGTTATCGGGTAGCGAATCGATAAGCGTACTAAAATCTTGCAACCTTGCCATGTTCTTTTCGAACAATCGTTTTAACCCGAAGCGCTTTCTGGTCAATTGCGCTAGGTAAGGTTTTAGATTATCGGTAATATTGAATTCGGGATCGAGTTTGAGTCCGACCCCTTCCATAATAATCAAGGCTCGAATCAATAAATAGAAGGTATGCGGAAGGACAATATTGTTGCCATATAGAATACTTTTAAACTGTGTCAGGGTACTGCCCAATTTAATGTTTTGGATGGATGTATCGCTGATGCCCTGCACCAATGTGTACAAGTCTTGTTCAAGTTTTTTGTAATCGGGAATATCCGTTTTTACGGCAATATTCTCCAAAATGGGAATCAGTTTTTTGACATCCTTTCTTATAAAATAAAGTAATAGGTCGGACAGTAATTCCATGTCTTTAGGCATCAGCGTACCCATCATGCCAAAATCAAGAAAACAGAGTTGGTCGCGATCGGGAAGCACGAACAGATTTCCCGGATGTGGGTCGGCATGAAAAAAACCATGATCCAGCACCTGCTCTAAGTAAAGATCCACACCCACTTTTGCGACTATTTTACAATTAATGTCCAAGGCTTTTAGTTTATCTACCTCGGATATCTTAATTCCTTCGATATATTCCATACAGATCAGGCTGTCGGTGGAAAGCTCGCGATATACCTTCGGAACGTGAATAGCCTCGTTACCTTTAAAATTTTTGGCAAAGCGTTCGACATGGTCGATTTCCTTTAAAAAATGAAGCTCTTCACGGATACTTTGCTCAAACGATTCAACGATTCGTATGGGTTGGAAGGCCTTTGCCTGCGTACTGTATTTTTCGAGACCGCCCGCGATCTGTTTCATAACTGCTATATCGGTCTCGATGACCTCCGTTATATTCGGCCGTTGGATTTTCAGTACGACTATTTGGCCATCAAGTAATTGTGCTTTATGTACTTGTGCGAGCGAAGCCGCAGCCAAAGGCTCAAGCTCAATGGAACGAAAATGATCTTCAATTTTGATGTTCAGTTCCGTCTCAATGACTTCATGAGCATCGAAATTTTTCAATTGCGGAACCTGGTCTTGTAGTTTCTCCAATTGTTTGATCAGGTCCGGAGGTAGCATATCCTCCCGATTGCTAAAAATCTGGCCTAGTTTTACATAGCTCGGCCCCAGTTCCTCTAAAACCATGCGGATGCGTTCGAAGGTCGACAACGAGATGTATCGCTCCGTATCTGGATTGTTTTTTAGATAACTTGTAGGAATCAATTTTTTGATACCGCTTTGTGCCATAACGTCTTCAAAACCATATTTGGCGAGAACGCTAAAAAGCTTGTTGTATCTTTTGAGTACCTTTTTTTTTGGGAGGATTGTACCGGGCATAATTACATACTACTTGATCAAAAACCTAAAAACCCGTCTTTCGGTTCGGTATAAATCTGGCGTTGGGCATCCATTTTTTCCCATAAATCCATTGCTTTTGCTTTATCCATGATGGCTTTATTGTTAGGGTTTAGGAATTCAATTTTTCTCCAATTCTGCAAATTGATCTAACGCCTCCATAGCTTCGCAACCATAAACAACCGATGGTCCACCGCCCATCATTACGGCCACTCCGATGGTTTCTAGAATTTCTTCCGAACTCGCCCCGGCCTGTAAGGAATCGTGAACATGGTAGGCAATACAGCCATCGCAGCGCACCGAAATGGCAATACTAAGGGCGATTAATTCTTTCGTTTTAGACGATAACGCACCATCGGCCGTACTGGCCTTGTGGAGTCGGGTGAAACTTTTCATGGTGTCGGGTATACGCGTACCCAATGTTCTCATGCTCTTCGAGAGATCATTGTATCTTTTTGAATAATCTTTTGCCATCGCTATCGCTATTTTTTAATTTAACTCATTTTTCCATACGGATAGAACCGCTATGTTTATTGCAAATATATTTGATGTGGTTCGGTCTCAAAATGATTTTAGTCATACCGATTGTTATGTTGCGACACTAAGAAGAAAAAGCGTCAATCGAGTTGTAACTGAAAGGAGACAGTAATGAAAAGGGTATATATCAGATTCTTACAAGACCATTTATCAATATTGTTATTACAGCACCCAGATTATACCTAGAGTATGACGACCGTCATATTTTTATTCCTAACGGGCACTTACTTTTACTCTTATTCACCAAAATAAAGTAATAGGTCATGAAGGAAATCAGCACTATCCTAATTCCATTTAATTTTTCAAGAACTTCAAAAAGTGCTCTAGCTTATGCTGCGCAATATGTAGGTAAGGACGAAAACCTGAAAATTATGTTGGCCTATGTTTCTGATGGCCAGAAGATGGATACGTCGCAGCAAGCGTTTAAGAGTATTGAAGAAGAATATCAGCCGTCGCTCAAGCAAAAGATAGAATGGGTATCCATATCTGGGTCGCTGACCGAATCACTGCTCCATGTTCAAAAATCTAAAAATATAGACTTTATAATAATGGGCACATTCGGCGCCTTGGGAGACTGGGATGAGGAACTTACCAATACTTCAAAGTTGGTTTTAAAGGTTAATTGTCCGGTTTTGGTAGTACCCTACGGATTGGATAAATTAAGGATAAAGAACATCGCCCTGGTATTGGGCACCGAGGAAATAGAGGATACCAGGGTACTGGGTACACTACTGGAGGTAACCCGAAAATTCAATGCCAAGGTCCACGTTATCACCATTAAAAACAAACCGGAAACCTATGGCTATTCTGAAGTGGACAAAAAGAACGAGAATGCAATACGGTACTATCTTGAAAATTTCTATTCTGAACATGTTTTTATAGAGAATCCTGATATTGTGGAGGGAATCTTGACTTATGCATCTCAAAAGGATATCGATATTATTTCGATTCTTCCGAGAAACCGAACCAAAAACAGTGAACCGTCAGAAGGAGAGCTCACCCAAATGCTGACCTTGCACTCCAAAATACCGGTCTTGGCCATTGGTTGATTCATCCTATCTATTACTGCATCATAGTACGGTGATATAGTACCCGGATTTAAGAGAGAACGTAGGGTAAAGCAACATTATGAGGACTTGTATACTGTCTTTTAATACATATAGAAGGGCTGGCCAGTACTCTGAAGGGCAGCAAACCAAAATTCACCTTCTAAATCGATTTTTTTACGTTTGTTCACGACCTTTAAAATAGGAATGTATACAAACTTATTATTGAGACTGCCTACCACAAATTTCGTCTTACCCGCCATAGCCCCGTGTACAGCGTGGTAGGCAAGCCTATTGCAGAAAAGACTGTCGTTCGCATTGGCGGGAGCACTTCTTATAATATAACTTGGATCAATATATTTAATGGTGGTTTTGATTCCCATAGTATCAAAATACTTTTTTATCCGTTGCTTTAAAAATAGGCCGATATCTTCATGTTTTATGTTTCCGGAGGCATCCTTAACTTTCTCCGTTTCGGTTTCGAACAGATGTTGACCGGCTCCTTCGGCCACTACGATTACCGCATGGTGCTTGAGATCTAAGCGGTTCTTCAATGCCTTCAGAAAACCATTTTGGCCCTCTAGCTCAAAGTCCATTTCGGGTATCAGCACAAAATTAACTACTGGCATGGCTATGGCGGTTGATGCTGCGATAAAGCCACTGTCTCTTCCCATTAACTTTACGATGGAAATACCGTTAAAAGCTCCGGTCGCTTCGTTGTGCGCATCCCTGATAATGGGGCTTGCCACATCGAAGGCTGTCTCGAACCCAAACGATTTATCGATGAGGTCAATATCATTGTCTATTGTCTTAGGAATTCCGGCAATGGCGATTTTCAAACCCCGATTTTCGATTTCTTCCCCGATAGCATTTGCGCCTTTAAGGGTTCCGTCACCACCAATCGTAAACAACAAGTCAATATTATTATTTTCAAGAGTATCAACCATTTCCGGAACGGATTGCGCTCCACGCGACGAACCCAGTATACTTCCTCCGAACTCATGGATGTCCTTTACTATGTTTGGTGTAAGCTCCAAAAAGTCATGGCCATTTGCAGGTATCAGTCCCTCATATCCGTAGCGAATTCCGATGATTCGCTTAATCTTGTAGAAATAATGTAACGCCATGAACAGACTCCGGATTACATTGTTCATACCTGGGGAAAGTCCTCCGCAGGTAATGATAGCTGCCGTAGTATTCTTTGGGTCAAAAAATAGGGATTCACGCGGTCCGGCCTGTTCAAGACAATTCGGTTGTGTATTATTATGGACGCACGAATTGAAATTCGCCAAAGAGACATCCAAAAGGATTCTATCGCTGTCTTCTACAAAATTGAAAATGTTATCCCCCATATTTTTACTAAGGTGTATGGGCGAAGGAATGGAGGCTTTACCAAGGGCTGCAATATCAAATGTGTTTTTAGAGGACATGGAAATGGAAATTTTAGACGTATTCGTTATTAACTGGAAAATTAGATAACGAAGTAATCTAAACTTTTTCTTTTACCTACGAATTTCACATCTGCCTGCCGGTGGGCAGATTTGCACCCTAATTTTGCAATTTTTGAGTACCGTAGCTATGGCTATGCTACTAAAATATCACTGCATTAGCGCACAAAAGCCGAAATTCTCGGTTCCAAACAAAAAGTTTAATCACTTCAACAACTATAATTTGGTTTGTGAAAAGTATCATTTTTTTATTGGAATAGGATAACATCAGTAGATATATTGTCTGAAAATAGGAAATGGGCCACTCCCGGGCAGAGGCCCCAAGGTATTCGATGGAATAAAAATCCTATTTGAGTTCACAAACTGGGCAACTAAAAATTTCTTTAGATTGCTGATGAACAGTAGTTTATAATGCTACTAAATAAAGCTGTAACTGACAAATATCATATTAGTTACCAAAAAATGGAATTAGTTTTAAGGCAGTAATCAATTTACACTGATGCGGCATACCTCTTCTATATTTCACCAATATACTTTCTTATCTCAAGGAGACAGTTACCCAGGCGGATTAAGCGATAAGATGAATTTTTAACAAAATAGATATATGCATATAATAAACTCTGAATAAATAACATTAGACATAGCAAGAAAGTTAATCCTCAGTAAAAAATTAAAATCTCATTAATATGAAACAACGAGTTCCTGTTACGCAAATTATGACTAAAAATTTAGTCACGCTAAGCCTTAAAGATGATTTGGCCACCGCTGAAAAGTTATTTAAAAAACACCGTATTCGGCATATACCTGTAACCTCAGGGGAGAAAATTCTGGGTATGCTGAGTTATACCGATCTCATGCGAATCAGTTTTGCAGATTCAGTCAGTGAAAATGATATAGATACCTCGGTTTACAATATGTTTACCTTAGAACAGGTCATGGCTAATAATGTAATCAGCGTAACTTCTAAAAATACGGTTAAAGAAGTAGCAGAGTACTTGGCGAAACAAGAGTTTCATGCATTGCCCGTAGTAGATGACGGCAAACTATTGGGTATCGTGACCACAACGGATTTGATCAATTATTTGTTGGAACAATATTAAGGAAGGTTATATTGGAAAATTAGCATTGAGATTCATGGGGTTGGGCAAATATGATTGGTTGTTCCCCATCGTTATTGCACGGTGCCAACCCCATTGAATTATGGATGATATTTACTTTTTAATGATCGTAGCCTTGGTCTTCTTGGCTATTGCAGACTTGATAGTAGGCGTGAGCAATGACGCTGTCAACTTTTTAAATTCTGCGATAGGTTCGAAGGCCATTTCATTTCGAACGATTATGATTGTTGCTAGTTTGGGCATAGCCTGTGGCGCCATCTTTTCAAGTGGATTGATGGAGGTTGCTCGAAAAGGCATATTCGTGCCCAGTGAATTCATGTTCAGTGAGATTATAATCATCTTCATGGCCGTAATGATTACGGACATTTTATTGCTCGATTTTTTCAACACATTAGGTATGCCAACCTCAACTACGGTATCTATTGTGTTTGAATTGTTAGGTGCCGCTGTAGCCATGGCCCTGATAAAGATCGGGGCCAATAATGGTTCTTTTTCCGATGTTCTAAATTATATCAATACCATAAAAGCAACGGAAATAATCCTAGGAATCTTACTTTCAGTTGTTGTGGCGTTCACTGTTGGTGCGCTAGTACAGTACGTTTCACGTGCCCTACTGTCTTTTAACTATGAAAAGAAAGCCAAATGGGTAGGTGCCGTATTCGGGGGCATTGCTTTGGCCGCCATTACATATTTCATCTTTATAAAGGGATTAAAAGGCACGGATTATTATACAAAAATTGAACCCCTGATAGAAGGTAGAACGATTATTATCGTTACCCTCAGTTTTATCATTTGGTCGCTTTTATCCTATATAGTCATAACGGTATTTAAATTAAATATATACAAGCTCATTATTGCTGTGGGTACCTTTGCCCTGGCCTTAGCTTTTGCAGGAAACGATTTGGTCAATTTTATCGGCGTTCCTATTGCCGCATGGCAATCGTATGAAGCCTGGATGGCCTCGGGTATGCCAGCTAACGAATTTGCAATGGTTGTTTTGGAAAATAAAGTACCTACACCCACATTTTTTCTTCTGATCGCCGGCTTGATAATGGTGCTCACCTTATGGTTTTCTAGTAAGGCGAAGAAAGTGGTCAAGACCTCTATCGATCTTTCAAGCCAAGAAGCGACCCAAGAACGTTTTAGTCCCAACTTTTTGTCAAGAAACTTGGTGAGGTTTACACTGCTTGCCTCAAAATATACCAGTACGGTAATTCCCGCCTCCATCCAGAAAAAAATTGACAAACAATTTGTAAAACCTGTTATCACCCTTCCTAGGGGAAAAACCCATGACCTACCCGCCTTTGATCTGGTACGTGCCGCGGTCAATCTAATGGTCGCCAGTGTATTGATTTCTATCGCGACTTCAATGAAACTACCCTTGTCGACCACTTATGTCACCTTTATGGTGGCCATGGGCACTTCTCTTGCGGACAGGGCCTGGGGCGTCGAAAGCGCTGTTTATCGGGTTGCCGGGGTATTGAACGTAATAGGGGGTTGGTTTTTCACGGCCATAAGTGCATTTTTGGCTGCAGGTGTCGTTGCCTATTTAATCGATCTTGGAGGGGGAACAATGATTGCCGTCTTGTTGCTTTTGGCCATATTATTGTTGGCAAGAAATTACATTAAACATGTGAATAAGACTAGGGAGGTCAGGGCCGAAGACAGCTTAAATAAAGCGGAAAGCAATTCTATTCACGGTGTTATAGAAGAAACTGCGGATAACATCTCTAAGTCCTTAAAAAGAGTTGGAAAGATAAACAATAAGACTATTGTTGGATTGATCAATCAAGACTTGGATGCCCTTAAAAAAGCAAAGGCCATGGTGGTCAAATTGGAATCTGAAATACAAGAGTTGCAAAATGATATCTTCTATTTTATCAAAGATATGGATGATTCCTATTTGGGGGCCAGCAAATTCTACATCGATGTAATCGGTAGCATACAAGATGTGGCCCAATCGTCAAGTCTGATCGCAAAGGTCAGTCATAAGCATGTTAATAACAACCATAAGGCTTTGAAGAAAAAACAGGCCGAAGAACTTTTGGCCATCAATCACAGGCTTATTCATCTATTCGACCAAATCAGGGAAGTTTTTGAGACCAGAACGTTCGACAGAATATTTCCACCGATTTTGGAGGAAAAACAGGCCCTGCTCGACAGTGTTCAAGAGTCGATACAAAAACAGGTCGAACGCACGCGGACCGAAGACTCCAGTCCTAAAAACACAACGCTTTATTTTAGTATTCTTTTGGAAACCAAAGATTTGATTATGGCCAATACGGATATACTAAATTTATATTACGACGAACATCAGCGTTCAAAAGAGCTTCTTGAAACCGACGAATAAATACTAACCGGGATTTTAAACAACGCTCACCTCAACAGAATTTTGTTGTTTTCCATTCTCAAGCAAAGTGTCTTTTTCAACATAGAGAAGCTCTGCAACCGAAATCAAATTTTTGATGATTTCGTTCAGATTGTCCTTATCATTTACTAAGGAAGAGGCCATTTTAGCGGTAATCAGATTATTTCTAATAAGTGTATTTATAGATTTGGTAGTTTGATGCTTTCTCTCTTTTGCCTTTTTTCTCAACGCCAGCAATTTGATGTAATGTTGTTCCTTATCATCATCAGTCCTAAACAGGTAGATGACACGTAGAACTTTAATAATTTTTTTCCGGAATTTATTGTACTCATTGACCATATGAACATTCTCTGAATATAGATATATGGATACATTTATGCTCATTTCTAAAACCGCTTTTATTATTTCGACCATCTTACGGTTGGCTACTACAACTTCAGAAATTCTATCCACCTGATTTTCGCTCATCGTTAAGGTACTCTGCGCGGTAGTGGCGTACCTTATAATTTCACCATAGATAGTTTTTACTTTGTTGTAGTATAAATCACGGACATTAATTTTTAAATCTACCTTTGATTTTTCAACGATTTTCTTTGGGCTTATATCGGATATTATATCCTTTCTATGAATATTCAGGGCGTGCGAGACTATTTCAAAAACTGCATTTTCATACAAATATTTAGATTCTTTCACCAGTGCGGAAACCACCGTACCCGGAAACTCCAAAATAGTTTCGTTCAAATATTTAGGTTCCTCGATACCTTTATCATCCTTTTCAGTGAAAAACCGCATCAAGAATTTTTCGGTCATTTTCATGAGCGGTAGCATTACGATTACGCCCAATACATTGAAAATCGTATGAAACATGGCCAATCTAAGGGTAAAATCACTGCTAGAAATGCCGACGGCATCCGAAAGATATTTTACGAAGTCAGCAATGGGATATATGAGGACCAAGGCAATAAACCCTGTAATCAAATTGAATATTAAATGTGCTCCTGCAAGTCTTTTCCCTGCAATATTCGAACTTATAGAGCCTAAAACTGCCGTAATTGTGGTTCCAACATTTGCTCCGATAGCCAATGCCAGGGCATTCTCATATTCAATTTGTCCGGCTGCCAAAGCGGTTAAGATCAAGGCCATCGTTGCACTGCTCGATTGAAGAATTGTAGTTATGACAATGCCGATTCCGGTATAAACTACTATCCCCAAAAACCCTGGAATCGCATATTGGTTAAGATCGATGTATTCCTTAAACACATCAAAACCTTCCTTCATGTAATGGATTCCCAAAAAGAAAAACCCCAATCCGGCCAGGACACTCCCAATTCCCCTTAACGAAGCTCTTTTCTGCAATGAAAAAATAATGCCGAATACGAGCATGGGCATTGCAAGCGCCGATATTTTTATTTTCAGGCCAAAACCGGCTACAAGCCAAGCGGTGGCCGTACTCCCTATGTTGGCCCCAAAAATCAGTCCCATGCCACCAGTTAGGCTTATCAAGCCGGTACTTATAAATGAAATCGTAACTATTGACAACAACGAACTTGATTGTATTAGCGCGGTGACCAAGGCCCCGGCGGCAATACTTTTGTATAGTCGGTCAGTGGCTTTTTTTAAGATGTTTTGGAGAGGACCTTTTGTGAATACTTTAAAACCTTCCTCTAACATGATCATGCCAAAAAGTAAAATGGCAACACCTGCAAGAATTGACTCTAGATCTGGGTAAAATACCAGAACAACGGCAAGCATAATTAAGAAAAAATAAAAAAACAACTTTGTTATCATACGACAAACAGGTGGAATGGCTGTATCAGGCTCCTTCTGGAAATATTTAAGGTAAACATAATGTAAATTAATAGCAAATTCATTTGCGATTTTCAGGGATG
>RCMY010001327.1_pt1 | contig 23583 bp, 22 predicted proteins | sample 2041341 | NCBI WGS metagenome assembly RCMY01 (sample SAMN09708234, study PRJNA481090) | Marine sediment metagenome, whole genome shotgun sequencing project.
ACTGAACTTAGCTTTTCTTCCCATAGAAATACTCCCCTTATCATAAACAGTTTAGTTATTTCACTGTCTACTATAAGGGGAGCATATCAAATATAGAAAATGCAGTTTCTTTTTTCTATTCTTCCTCATATATTCACCAACTTCTTTTTTAAATTAATTAAATATTAATTTAAATTTATCAACAGAGCCCTGGGTTGTCAATGAATATTATGAATGTTCTGTTTCAAGAAACAAAATAATCAAATACGAAAATTTAACACATTATTCTGTGAATAAAGAAATTAAACTCTGAATATAATGGACTTAATCACGAAACTAGTTGACTCTCTAAAATTTCTCTGCATATTATACATATCAGAATAAAAACTTCAGATAGGATTGTAGTTTCTCTGGCTATTTTTTTCATTTTTATTTTAGTTTTTACAAAATTATATTTACAAAAGTAATGTTGTGTCATCCGTCCCATTTTTTCGACATGAATCCAATTAATTATTAATCTAGTATTTTATAAAAAGAGTATTCTCACTTAAAGATACTCTTTGTCTCTCGAACTCCGGGTCATAAAAAAAGAACCGACATATCAGACGGTTCCTTCTGCCATTCTCTATCTAAATAGAATTTTCTCATACAGGGCAATCCCCTTTAGCAGTACCTCTTCTCGAAAGTTGAAGGATTCATGATGAAGAGAATGGCTGTATCCTAGAGCATCGTTCCCCGTTCCTAGAAACATAAAGACACCGTCCATTTCTTCCTGATAAAAAGAAAAATCCTCTGCCAGCAACAGCGGAGAGAGGATGCTGTATTCCTCCTCTTTCAGCAGCTTACAAACCTCTTTCACAAGGCGGGGTGAATTTCTGACCTCTGGATAGAAGTCACGGATGGTCAGTGTGATCTTACAGGAAGAGATATACGCGATCCCGTCCACCAGCCTTCTAATCCCTTGTTTCATCTCCTCATAGGCCCCTTTATCAAAAGCCCTGATAGTTCCTTCAAGAAGAGCACTGCCGGCAACGATATTCCTCGCGGTGCCTCCCGTGAACTTTCCGATATGAATGATTCCAGGGGACAAGGGCGCGATTCTTTTTGTCCTTATCTCTGAAACACCATTTATAATGCTGCTGCCAGCCAGTAAGGCATCCAGGCCCTCCTGAGGGAGTCCTGCATGGGCACTCTTCCCGAGAATCTCCACATCAAATTCTCCATTTCTTGCCATAAAGGGTCCGCCGCACAGACCAAAGATTCCTTCCGAAAGACCCGGATAAAGATGGAACCCATAAATCCGCTTCACCTTAAGTCTCTGTAGGATCCCTTCTTCCAGCACCACCTTCGCACCCCCAGGACCTTCTTCTGCTGGCTGAAAAAGCAGCACCACACTATAATAAGGCTTTTCCATCTCCTTCAGAAGCTTTGCAAAACCCAAGAGCATGGCCATATGTCCGTCATGACCGCAGGCATGCATCCTTCCTGGATGCTTGGACAGATAGTCCACATTGGTCTCTTCATGGACCGGCAGACCATCCATATCCGCCCGAAAAGCCACCGCCTCTTCCACTTCTCCCTCTATATGGACCACCCACCCTGTCTGTGCCACCGGGATGGGATCATAGGACAGTGACACCAGAACCTCCCTCACGTAGTGGGAGGTTTTTGGCAGGTCAAAGCCCAGTTCCGGAATCTCATGAAGATCCCGGCGAATTTTTTTCACAAAAGTCAGCAGTTCATTCTGATCCATCTGTTTTCCTCCAAATACTCAAAATCTCTTCCATCACTAAGAAGAACCGATCCATTTCCTTCTTCTCCATAGTTAAAGCCGGAAGAAGGCGAAGAACCGTTCCCCCTGTAATATTTAGAAGAAGCTGCCTTTTCATTGCCTCCTCCCGAATGATCTCCGATGCCTCACCGACATCAAGCCCCACCATATATCCTCTTCCCCGGATTTCTTTGATTACCTCCGGATACCTTGTCTGAAGCGCTTTGAGCTTTTCCAGAAACAAGTCCATTTTAACCTTCAGCTTTTCTTGAAACTCCTTCTCCAGGATTTCCTCTAGAACCGCAGCACCTGCTGCGCAGGCGAGAGGATTCCCACCAAAGGTGGATCCGTGGTCCCCCGGACGAAGCACATGCTCTACTTTTTCTGAAAGAAGGAGTGCGCCAAGTGGCAGACCTCCTCCCAGCCCCTTTGCCAGGGTCATGGCGTGGGGTGTAAGAGGCAAAGTCTCATATGCAAACAGTGTTCCTGTGCGAAAAAGTCCTGTCTGAACCTCATCTGCAAGTAGAAGCACATCAAACTCTTCACTGAGCTTCATGAGCTCCTCGGCAAAGGACTCTTCCATCTCGCGAAGCCCTCCTTCCCCTTGGATCACCTCAAAAAAAATGCCGCAGGTATTCTGATCCACAGCGCTTCTCAGCCCATCCACATCATTGATCCTTACATGGGTAATGCCTTCCAGTGCTTCTCCGAAGGGCTCCCGATACGCTGGGGTCCCTGTGAGATTCATGGCCCCGTAGGTTCTGCCATGAAATCCTTTCTCCAGCGCCACAAACTTCACTTTATCCTTCCGAATGTTCCTGCCGTATTTTCTGGCAAGTTTCAGCATAGCCTCATTGGCTTCTGCTCCTGAATTCGCAAAAAACACTTTACTTGCAAAACTGTTTTCTACAAGAAGTTTTGCAAGTGTCACTGCAGATGGGGCAGCAAAGTAATTGGAAAGGTGAAGAAAATTCTCCATCTGCGCTCTCATGGCCTCCAGCACTTTTTCATTTCTATGTCCCAGGGTGTGCACTGCGATGCCGGAATAAAAATCCAGATATTCTTTGCCTTCCTGATCCGTCAGGATCATCCCTTCAGCCTTCACAATCTCAAGGGGGAGTCTTTTATAAATGGGCAGAATATATTTCCGGTCCTGGTCTAGAAGATTCATACCATCACCTCAAATCATCAAGAATTTTTGTCTTCTCCTTAGTTTTTTCATCCTTCTGTTTGATGATCCTTGCAGGAGACCCCGCCACAACACTCTCTTCCGGCACATCCTCCGTGACAATGGCCCCCGCTGCGACCACTGCATTTTTGCCGATCCTGACCCCCTCAAGAATTACTGCATTGGCTCCCACAAGAACGCCGTCTTCTATGATTACTGGCGTTTTTGAAGGAGGTTCTAGGACGCCCGCCACCACAGCACCAGCACCGATGTGACAATTTTTCCCTATGGTTCCCCGAGCTCCCACCACTGCATTCATATCCACCATGGTTCCTTCTCCTATGACTGCGCCGATGTTGATCACCGCCCCCATCATAATCACCGCCCCTTTTCCAATGACAGCATGTTCCCGGATATACGCTCCTGGTTCCACTCTGGCATCCACTTTCCTCAGGTCCAGAAGCGGAATGGCTGAGTTTCTTCTGTCATTCTCCAGCACCATCTCTTCGATTCTGTCCTGACAGTTCTGAAGAAACACATCCATGTCCCTGCTCTCTCCAAATAGAGTTCTGCTTCTTCTTTCACCAAAGACTTTCAATCCCGTAAAGTCGCTGTCCTCAAAATCTCCTTTCACATACAGCTTCACCGGAGTACTTTTCACTGCATTTTTTATATAGGCCGCAATGGCATAGGCATCTGTTAGTATCAATTCACTCATCTTACTCTTCCTTTCATCAGATCCTCCATGGTGTAATACCCTGGAGACCGATCCAGCATAAACTCTAAAGCCTGAACAGCTCCTTTTGCAAACAATTTTCTTGACTCTCCATGATGCTTTATCGTAAGAACCTCACTCTCCAGTGCAAACATCACTTCATGTTCTCCGACGATGGTGCCACCACGGAGGGCATGGACACCAATCTCTCCACTTCTTCTAGGACTTGAACCGGACCTGCCATAAATAAGAGGTGACGCTCCCCTACCTGTTTCAATGGACTGAAGAAGCATCCTCGCTGTACCGCTGGGCGCATCCATTTTCTTCCTGTGATGACTTTCCACAAGTTCCACATCGGCATCCTTCCCCAAAAGCTCTGCAGCTTTCTCCAAAAGAATACCCATGACATAGACGCCCACACTAAAATTTCCACTATAGAACAGAGGAATCTTTTTTGACGCTTCCATGATGGCAAGGTGTTCTTCCTCATTTTGGCCTGTGGTCCCCATGACAAGAGGAATTTCATGACAGATACAGTACGAAAGAACCTCCGGCAGGGCTTCTGCTTTTGAAAAATCCAGGGCTCCATCCGCTGCCGATAGATCTTCAACGCTTTCCCCCTTCGTCACCGGAAGGATCTCCCATTTGGGATGAAGTTCTAAAAGCAGCTCTGTCAGTACTTTACCCATCTGTCCACTGGCGCCAAATAGTGCAATTTTCATCTGTCTCCCCTCCTTCTACACTACTTCATACTGCTTCAAAACCTCATAAAGCTCTTCCCTATGATGTGTTTCCAGCCCTACCAGAGGAAGTCTAAACTCTGGATTGCCAAATCCCATGAATGCCAGAGCTTCCTTCACAGGTACGGGGTTTGTTTCCATGAAGAGAGCCTCGATGAGTCTCTCTGCTTTTTTCTGAAGAGTCCTTGCTTCCTCTTTTTTACCCTCTAGAGATCCAGATACCAGAGTATGTGTAAGGCGAGGCATCACATTGGAGAGCACTGAAATGACTCCATGGGCACCTCTCTCCATGAACTCAGCAATCTCCGGATCATTGCCCGTGTAGATTCTAAATCCTTCGGGCACATTTCCTTTCAGCATCTCCACTCGTTGAGGCTTTCCCGATGCTTCTTTCAGTCCTGTGATATTTGGGATCTTAGAAAGTGCGATGACGGTTTCCGGCAAAAGGTCCACGGACGTTCTTCCTGGAACGTTATAGAGGATCACTGGAAGAGACACTGCTTCTGCAATGGCCTCATAATGGGCATACAGTCCTCTTTGACTGGGTTTATTGTAATATGGTGTCACCACAAGAAGTCCGTCGGCACCAAGGGCTTCCGCATCCTTTGATAATAGAATGCTGTCACTGGTGCTGTTTGTTCCTGTACCCGCAATGACAGGCACTCTGCCCTTCACCGTCTTTAAGGCAAAATCCAGCAGACTCTTTTTCTCCTCTCTGGACAATGTCGGAGACTCTCCTGTGGTGCCTGAGATGATGATCGCATCTATGCTCTCTTCAATCTGCCAGTTTATGAGCCTCTCCAACGTCACATAATCGATCTCTCCTCCTGAAAAAGGAGTAATAAGGGCTGTTCCTGCTCCAATAAATAAACTCATCTCTTTTCCTCCCATACTATCTTCAGTATCTGCAGCGCGTTGGTGGCAGCGCCTTTTCTCACATTGTCCGCCACACACCAGAAATGGAGACTTTTTCCCATGCTTTCATCCTGCCTGAGCCGTCCCACCAGAACCTCGTCTCCTCCATTGGCGTCTTCCGCCACAGGATATCCATCTTCATAGAAAATTATCCCATCTGCTCTTTGAAACGCTCTTTTTAAAACCTCAAGATCCAGATCTTTTTCACAAGTAACATTCACCGCTACGCTATGCCCATTTTCCACAGGCACCCGGACACAGGTCGCTGTAACCGGAAGCTTTGGCAGCTCCAGTATCTTTCTTGTTTCTTCTATCATCTTCACTTCTTCTTTGGTATACCCATCTGCAAGAAATACATCAATTTGAGGAATACAGTTTCCCGCAATGCTTCTTGGATAGAAAGAAGGTGCTTCCCCCTTCAGAGTTCTTTTCAGATCTTCCACACCCTTCTGCCCCGAACCGGATACTGCCTGGTAGGTGGTGTAGGAGACTCTCTTCAGTCCAAAGAGGTCTTTCACCACCTTCAAGGGAAGAACCGACTGAATGGTGCTGCAGTTGGGATTGGCGATGAGAAGGTGTCCCATGGCCTCCTTCGGATTCACTTCAGGTACTACCAGGGGCACATCCTTTTCCATACGGAATGCGCTGGAGTTGTCGATGACCTGGATCCCCCTGTCTCTAAACAGCGGGGCAAAGGCTTTACTGATATCTCCTCCTGCGGAAAACAGTGCGTACTGAAATCTCTTCTCATCGATGGCTTCCTCTGTGAGTTCCTCCACTACAAGGATCCTCTCCCCAAATGGAAGCTTTTTTCCTTTAGAAGCATGGGAAGAAAATAAAACCACTTCTCCCAGAGGCAGCCCCATGGAAGGAAGCACCTGAAGAAATGTCCTTCCCACCCTTCCCGTGGCACCAACAATGGCAATATTAAGCTTACTCAACATACATCACTCCTTCGGCGATCTTCACTGAGGGACCAGTGAGATGCACTTTCTCATCCAGGCTCACCCAAAGGTCTCCACCTGGCACCCTTACTGAAATATTCTTTGGAAAGCCCTCCACAAGGTTTGCCATGTAGGCGGAAGCCATGGCCCCGGTACCGCAGGATAAAGTGAACCCCACACCCCGCTCATAGGTTCTCACATGGAGACCTGCCTCTCCTGTGCGCTTCACAAAATTCACGTTGATTCTTTCCGGGAAAAGTTCATGATGGCAAAGCTCTTTGGCCTCTTCTTCTGACACTTCTCTGTCTGTAAATATAACCCCATGGAGCGTGCCTAGAAAAAGAGCGTAGAGCTCAAAGGTGTTCCCGTGGACCGTTAAAGTTCTTGCCTCACCTAGTCTGATCTTCTCAGAAGCATAAGGATAGAAGAGCCTTTCTAATGGCAGTTCCATGGAAACTGTTATATTCTCATAGGAACTCCCCATTTGGACTGACATTTCTCCACCGAGGGTTTCCACGGTGAAGGATCTTTTCCTTTCCAGCCCCTCCTCGTGAACAAATCGCGCAAAGCACCGTAATCCATTGCCGCACATAGGCGCTTCGCTTCCATCCTGATTGTAGTACTGCATTCTCATATCCTGGGTCTTGGAATAACTGGCCACAATGAGCCCATCTGCCCCAATCCCATAGTTTCTGTGACACATCTTCCTTGCCAGGGCACTATAGTCTTCCCCATAGGTGTCTTCCTCCTTCAGAAGGATGAAATCATTACCTGTACCGTGATATTTGACAAATCTCATAATAAAATCCTCCTATAGCTGAAAGGCATCCGCGATGAGCTGAACCGCCTGGTCTTTGTACTTCTTTTCCAAAGTGTAGGAGATGGAGATCTCTGATGTGGTAACTTGAAGAAAGGTCATGGCATTTTCTGAAAACAGCTCAAAGAGCCTTGCCGCCACACCGCTCTGGGTTCTCATGCCGGAACCCACCACCGAGAGCTTCAGGATATCCGCCCGAATGGAGAGCTCCACCCCCTCCATGGAGGAGAGAAGTTCTGTCAGAAGGGTTCTGACCACGGGCTCTTCTTCCGCTGATGCCGTAAAGGACACCGAAACGCTCCCATCAGGTAAAGGACTCTGAGAGATCATATCCACATTAATCTCCTCCTTGGCCAGTTTACTGAAAATCTTTGCAGTATTTTCACTGACATTTTTTAATGGATGGATGGTCACCATCATGATATTCTCCAGCACCGATACTCCGGTGATGCTTCGTTCTTCCACGCTATCCTCTCCTTCTTGTATCACTGTTCCGGGCTTTCCTTCGGAAGAGCTCCCCACATAAAGTCTGACGCCATAGTGATGAGCAATATCCACAGACCTTGGTTCCATGACCTTGGCCCCAAGAAAAGCCATTTCTTTCATTTCCTCATAGGTGATGCTGGCAAGCCTTCTGGCCTTGGGATAGATTCTGGGATCCACGCCATAGATGCCATCCACATCTGTATATATTTCACAGGGACAGGAGAGCTTGGCTGCCAGAGCCACCGCTGTGGTGTCTGATCCTCCGCGTCCAAGGGTTGTGATTTCCCCTTCCCGGTTGTATCCCTGAAACCCTGCCACCACTACCACCTTTCCTTGAGACAGGTGCTTTTCAATGACTCCTGTGTCTATGTCTTTGATCTTGTTTCTCGTATGAAGACCCTCCGTCAGAATTCCAGCCTGGTATCCCGTAAGAGATACCGCTTCTTGTCCTTCTGCTTCAAGGATCATGGTGAGCAGAGCGATGGAGACCTGCTCTCCTGTGGAGAGCATCATATCCATTTCTCGTTTGGAAGGATTCTGTACAGCTTCCCGGGCCATGGACAGCAGTGCATTGGTGGTTTTGCCCATGGCAGACACCACCACTACAAGCTCTTCCCCAGAAATACTTCGATTACGAAGATATCTGGCAATGGTTCTCATTTTTTCTATATCGGCTACAGAAGAGCCGCCAAATTTAACAACAGATCGCATACCATGCCTCCTACAAATCATTTCTAATGAGGTCTTCATAGGTTTCCCGCCGGACCACAAGCCTGGAGCCTCCGTCTTTGACAAATACCACTGGAGGCTTTGTCAGCCTGTTGTAGTTTGAAGCCATGGAGTAGTGATAAGCCCCTGTGGAGAACACCGCCAGGAGTTCTCCAGGCCTTGGAAGAGGGAGCCGTAACTCCTTCACGAGAATGTCTCCGGACTCGCAGGCTTTCCCGGTGATGCGGAAAGTATCTTCTGGCGGATCCATCATGCGCTCCGTGAGCTTTGCGGTGTATCTGGCATCATAAAGAGCCGTACGGATATGGTCTGCCATACTGCCGTCCACAAACACATAGTGTATCCCGCCAAAGGTTTTTTTCACACTGCCCACCTCATAGAGCGTAACTCCTGCTGTGGCTGTAATGGATCTTCCCGGTTCTATCATAATCTTCACCGGTAGGAGATCTTCTTTCTCCAGCAAGGCATACAGCTCCGCTAAAAGCTTTGCAAACAGCTCTTTCAGATTGAGAGGCTCATCTCCCTGCACATAATGTACGCCAAATCCTCCCCCAAGGTTGAGTTCTCTCACCTGAACGCCTTTATCAGAAAGAGATTTCATGTACTTCACCATGGTCTTTGCGGCTTTCAGAAAAGACTCTTCTTCAAAGATCTGAGATCCTATATGGCAGTGAAGACCACGAAAGTCAAAACGCGCATCAGATGCCATTTTCTTTATGAAATCTGCAGTGGCTTCATCAAAGATGCTGAGACCAAACTTGCTGTCATTTTTTGTGGTGCTGATGTATTCGTGGGTATGCGCTTCTATCCCCGGATTTACCCGGAGTATGATTCGTTGAGGTCTTTTATCTCCTTTCAGGAGTAGTGCGATTCTCTGAAGCTCCACCTCATGATCCACAATGAAAGTGCCGATGCCTTCATCCAGTGCGTAGGAAATTTCCTCAGGAGATTTGTTGTTTCCATGGAAATAGATCCTCTCCCTTGGAAAATCCTCCTTTACAGCCGTATAGAGCTCTCCTCCGGACACCACATCCAGAGAAAGACCAGATTCTTTAAGAAGCCGCACCATGGCGCGGTTCATAAAGGCTTTTGAGGCATAGATCACCTCTGTTTCCAGGCTCTCATGGCGAAATGATTCCTGAAAAAGATCCATGGTTTCTGTCAGCGCCTGTTCATCCATGACATATAGCGGGGTTCCATAGGTTTCTTTCAGCTCCTCCATGGATACGCCACCCATATAGAACTGGTTATTTCTGATTTCCTGTGTACCAAAAAGCTGCATCGTTTTTCCTCCTAAAAATAAAATGACCGTGAGCGAATGCTCACGGTCACGAAAAAACCTGCAATCGCCCTGCCTTGTGAATGCGCACTTCCAAACCATTGGGCAACGGTAGGGAAACAGTCCCATACTTCTTCAGCATGGACCCAGTACAGTGTACTTCGGCGTCAGCCCCTTTCCCGGATCTTCCGGTACTCTTGACATGACGCAGCCTCAATTCACAGAGCTTCTAAATTAAATTATTGTTATCTTACCCGTATTTATGCAATCTGTCAAAACAAAATGCACTTTTTTCTGTATAATTATGAATTTGTTAAATTGTCTTTCAATGTGTAGCCATGTAAACAATTATATGCGTGAAAAACTTTCAGAAAATACAATACAAGTGTACATGAATTCCGTATACTGTTGTTATGTACTATTCCCTCGTGGCCTATTTGCAGAAATGTGGATTCTTAACATAAAGATTGAAAGGATGATGCCCTATGAGTCTACTCCTCACGCCCCTCCCCACTCTAAAATTCACCCTGAAGAACAGGCTGGCACTGCCGCCCATGGCCACGGCCAAGGCGAAGGCCGATGGTTCCATGAGTGAAGAGATTCTTGCCTATTATGACGAAAAAACACAAGATCAGAACCTTGGGCTTGTGATCGTGGAGCACAGCTTCATTTCTGAAGAAGGCCGTGCCAATAAGAATCAGCTTTCCGCCTCCAAGGACCATCATGTGGAAGGTCTAAGAGCACTTTCGGATCTTCTTAGAAAAAATGGAGCTTTCTCCTGCCTTCAGATCAATCATGCCGGGATGTATGCAAGACCCAGCGACGCATCTGTGGTGCCCTTTGGGGTATCCAGTCATCCGGAGAAGGAAGTGCGGGTGATGACGGATGAAGACATAAAGAAAGTGATTTCAGATTTCAGTGCTGCTGCCAGAAGAGCAAAAGAAGCCGGATTTGATGCAGTGGAAATCCATTCCGCCCACGGATATCTTCTCAATCAGTTCTACTCTCCTCTGACCAATAAAAGAACCGATGCCTATGGTGGATCTCTTGAAAATAGGAGAAGGATCCACCGGGAAGTGCTGAGGGCTGTCCGCGAGGCTGTTGGAGAATCCTACCCCGTCTTTCTAAGGCTTGGGGCTTCTGATTATCAGGAAGGTGGCACAACACTCCTAGACTCTGTGGAAACCGCGAAGATTCTGGAAAGAGAGGGACTGGATCTTCTGGATGTCTCTGGAGGGTTTGCTGGATACACCAATCCCCATGAAAACACACAAGGCTATTTCCGTGACCTTACCGGAGAGCTGAAAAAGCATATCCGAATTCCTGTACTTCTGACGGGAGGGATCACCGATCTTTATGCTGCTGAAGAACTCCTTTTAAAAGGAGAATCCGATCTCATCGGCATCGGTAGAGCCATCTACAAGGATTCTGGGTTCTTAAGAAAAGAGCTGGAACGTTTAAGGAGCTGATGAATTGACTGAGGGTAAAAATCTATATAAACCAAAGGAACGTCTTCTAAAAAACGGAGAACTCCTGACCATCCGAACACCTGAAGCACAAGATGCAAAGAGTATAATCTCCTACCTGAACCAAGTGGGGGGAGAAAGCGACAATCTGCTTTTTGGCGAAAATGAGTTTCCACTGACGGTGGAGCAGGAAACTTCCTATCTCAAGAGCCTTGAAGTCCGGTCCGGTACGCTGATGCTCCTGGGCCTTTTGGATTCTGAGATTGTTTCCGTGGCACAGATCAGCAGCTTACCAAGAAAAAGAATTGCCCATAATGCAGAGATCGCCCTCTCTGTGAAAAAAGCCCACTGGCAGAAAGGCATCGGCCTCTCTATGATGGAAGAGCTTCTTGCCTTTGCAAGGTACACAGGCACCATCCGCACTGTGAGCCTTGGCGTCAAAGCCGACAACGAAACCGCCATTCGTCTTTATGAGAAGCTGGGGTTTGAGAAGATCGGTGTCCATAAAGACTATTTCCTCATACGGGGTGAATACTTCGATGAACTGCTCATGGATCTTCGCATTTCGGAGTAGTGGAAAAAAAGTGCTAAATGATTGAAAAGAAAGAAGCTTATCCGTCTCACTTGGATAAGCTTCTTTCTTATGGTTTATGTTCATTTTCTGATCTTCTTCTAAACAAGAGCTGCTGCTATTTTCCAAAGTACTCTCTCAGTGTCTCTAAACTCTCTTCCCTTAAAACACCTGCTGTCACCTTAGGTTTATGGTGGGAATGGTGAAAAACAATCTCCGAACATTTGGAGCCTTCTCCGCCTAAGATTTCTTCTAAATCCATATTGCTGGCAGCATAGTAAAGTTCTCCGAGCTTCGCCCAAACCATGGCTCCACTGCACATGAAACAGGGTTCGCAGCTGGAATAAAGGGTATATTCAGACAGGTCCGTGATCCCCGTTTCCTGACAGAACTTGCTGATGAGTCCTGTTTCTCCATGGAGCGTGGGATTTGTCATGGTGTGGATCTGATTTTCATAGGTGCAGACAATCTCTCCATCTTTCACAAGAACTGCCCCAAAGGGCTCATTTCCGTGCTCCATCGCTAGAGCGGAAAGGTTTATTGCTTCTTTCATAAAGTATTCATGATTTGACATAATATCGTCTCCTTCGTTTATATAGTTAGGCTTTGATGCCATCTCATCGTGCAGCAAAATGCTTATGGATATTTATTGGCACATAGCGTTTTTCTTATCTCTCAGTTTATCCTATCCGGGGGATACTTTGTCCCGATTATTTATAAAGTTTATATGAACATAACGTTTCAGTTATTGCTGGAAATATGACAAAAAATATCCCTGAAGTCAAACTGACCTCAGGGACTATAAAGAGAGAGATGTGATGATTACGTTATGGCTGCATGGCTCCGAAGAGAACCAGCCAGGCCAGGATGGATTTTGCCACCAGGCTTAAAATGATATAGACTCTTTCTCCATAGATGTAGTCTTTCCACTTACCGATGCCTTTATACTGAAGCACCATGTTTACCGGGAATGTATTGAAAGCTACAAAGTAGGTTCCGATAATGGCCCATACAAACCATGGCACATCGCTGAAGTTACCGGTACCAAACATATAGAGAAGAATGGCGATCCATGGAGCGATACCTGCAATGGATCCCCAGATAAAGGGTCCCCAGATGACCTTGTCCTTTTTACGTCCTGCGTTCAGCTGCTCCATGACAAGTCCAAAGAGGTTCATGGATGCATTGACAATAAAGATCAGCACCAGGGAAGCAATGTCATAAATGCCAAAAAGTGTTGCGATGAGTACAATCATAATAGAGGAACTCAAGGAATACTCAAACCATCTGAACTGGTTGATGCCCATCTCCAGATCTTTTCCATACTTCTCATTGAGCTTCTTTGGAAGAGAAATGAGGAAGTGCGCAGCAGCAGAAATCAGAAGGAATGAAGCTACAAGGATTCCGAAGGGCAGCTGGAAGAGTTCTTTTGACTGAAGCTCCAGGCTCATGGTTTCTGTATTGAACGCCAGGAAATTCTGCGTGATCACCGGTGAAAACTCTGCAATCTTCTCAATCACTGTGGTGGCCAGAAAAAGCATCGCCACGCCCTGCACAAAGTGAAGCACCCCCATGATCAGGTTGAAATTTCTTAATTTCTTTAAAGTGATGGGTTTCATAATTAATCTCTCCTCTCGATATATTCACGTTTCGTGTTCTTTGATATCATCCTAATCTTAATGTTCACATTATGCAATATTTATTGTTGTTAGCTACCACTAAATCACATTGTGTGATTTTTTATATCTGTAAAAAAGACCAGCTGTAAGCACAGCTGGCCTTCTATCATAGAGACTCAATGATTCTCCAGATTTTTTCTTCCACAGGAATCCCCATCCTGAGGTTTTCCTCCCGTCGCTTCATGGTGGACTCCCCTGGATAGTATACCGCCCCTCCTTCTTTCAGAGGTTCAGAGTCCTTGGTGAAGGAAATAATACGTTCTGTCATTTTTTCAATGTCTTCCACACTGGAAAACTTTCTGGGATCTATGGCCAGAAGAATCTGAGACAGTCCTTTTTCTTTCATCGAATCGCTGGGAATCTCAGAAACACTGTCGCCTCCAGCTAAAATGGACGCAATCATATCAAGAACCAGCGAGAATCCGCTGCCTTTCCAGAAGCCTATGGGAAGAACCTGGGAGCTTTCGAGGATCTTTCCTGGATCCTTTGTGAGATTCCCCTCTTTATCATACCCCCCTGGAACCGGAAGCTCTTTTCCCGCAAGCTTTAAGGTCTCCATCTTCCCGTAGGAGAACTGGGAGAGTGCCATATCCACAACAATATGAGCGCCCTCTTTACCAGGGACTGCCATGATAAATGGATTGTTTCCAATGCGCAGATCTTTCCCGCCATAAGCTGGCATATTAGGCATGGTATTGGTCCAGCAGATACCGATATACCCTTCCTCTGCCGCCTGCCATCCGAATGCGCCGCCCCGAAGCCAATGGTTGGTGTTTCTTAAGGCCACCAATCCAATGCCAAACTGATCCGCCAGTTCACAGGCTCTTTTCATGGCTCTCTTGGCGTTGAGATTTCCAATGCCAAGCTGTCCATCCCACCTCTCCATGGCCCCAAAGGACATCTCGCAGAGGGCTTCTTTATCCACCTCAATGATCCCGGCATCAATCTGGCTGATGATCCTTGGAAAACGGTTGACTCCATGGCTGTAGACTCCATCGAGGCTTGTTTTTGCAAAGTTCTCTGCGGCTTCGTAGGCTCTTTCCTCTGAGAAACCTCTCTTCAATAAAATCTTCTTGAAGGTTTCCAGCATATCGTTATAGTTAATCCTCATGTTCATACTCCTTCTGACTATGTTTGATTAAATCTAGGAAACTTACTTGTAGACCTTGTTCAACTTTTACAAGTCCCTTCCTTCTTCATTATCCCATAAAATATGATATAATTGTCATTACAATAATAATATATATAGGAACCGCTTATCCGGTTCCTTTTAGGAGACTATTAATATGAGATACTCATCCATATCAGCAGAAGATTTGCTTCAGGATCTGAGCAGACGCATTCGAGTTCTGGATTTAAAACCCGGCTCAATGATCAGTGAGAATGAAATGGCAGAATATTATAATGTTTCAAGAAGTACCATACGAACCATCTTTTCTAAACTTGAACAGATGAAACTTGTAACACGCTTACCACAAATTGGAACCTTTATTAGCCCTTTCAACTTGGAACTTATAAATCAGATCATGTATATTCGATACCTGATTGAACTGGATGCCTTTGAAAAACTTATCGACAAGGGCTTATCTGAAGAACTGATTCAAAAGCTGGAGAACAACATAAAAGAACAAGAGAAGAATATAGATATTCAAGAATATGAGAATACTTTCCGGAAAATTGACGATGATTTTCATAAGCTTATTTTAAGCAGCGTGGGTCTTGGCACATTAATAGAAGTCCTGTCAGATCATTCTATCCATTTGCAACGTTGGCGTAACTTCGAAGTTACTGCCTGCAGTAAAATCAATCTGATCGTGAACCAGCATAAAGAAATTTTCCAGACACTGCTTGATGGTGATTTTCCGGCCTGCAAAAAAATCGTAACAACACACTTAATGAGCATACAAAAGACAGAGTTCATCGAAGAAATGAAGCTGAAGTATCCTGAGTATTTTTAAGATTTCGACTTTTTATATTTTATAAACCTGTACCTTAAGAATCTCTTCTATTCTAATTCTTGTGAATCAAACATTAGTCTATGAAAATAATATATTGGCCGATTGTAAAATTAAATGCAACAAGTTAAGAAAGATTGAACCATAATATATTATAGAAAAGCAAAAAAAGTCATAGGGATCATGCATTTGTTATGCTGATATTCTATGACTTTTTCATGCTGCATAATCTTGGCTCTAAATTATCTGAAACCCCTGCATCATACAGAAAGAGTCCTATGATTATGCTTTATTCTTGCGCCAAACAAAGAGTGTGTTATTTTTCTCCATTTCAGCAATCGCTTCTTCTGAATATCCAAGTTCTTCCAGAATTTCGTGTCCATGCTCACCAATGAGTGGCCCTCTGTTATAAAGTGCACTTCCCATTTCATGGAAATTCACTGGCGGTCTCACCAGTGTACGCTCATTTCCATTCTCATACTTCATCCGATAAAAACAGTCATTCGCCCATGCTTGCTCGTCCTCAAGAATTTCTTCCCAAGACTGAGCGACACTGAAGGGAATATCCGCCTCAGTCAATACTTCTCGCCATTTGGGAACATCCTGCTCCCCCATGGCTTTCATACAGATATCGTAGACTTCATGACCCAGGCCATTTCTCTGTAGATTCTGAACTGGATAGTATTTTTCTTCATCCACTAAATCTTCCCTGCCCAGAGCCGTCATAAATCGGTTGTAATACGTATTATAATCTGGCATACAAGTCTGGATAAACCGGTCATCTTTCGTTCTCCAAGCAGCATTAAATGGGTTAGCGGATTCTCTAACAGAAATCGGATAAGGCTTGCCAATTTCTTTATACTGAGCCGCCTGAACCATCATGCCCATATTAAATACCGCACTTTGGAAAAGACTTGTGGATACTTTCTCCCCTTTTCCCGTGGTCTTGGCCTTATAGAGCGCAGCTAAAATTCCCGCTGCCAAGTTCATCCCCACATTATGATCTCCAATTCCTGGGACCACATTCATGGGAATGGTTCCCTTTTGTCTCAAGGAATCCAGATATCCTCCACGAGCAAAATATGCTGTAAAGTCAAAGCCAGGAAGATCCTTATCCGGTCCCATCTCTCCATAGCCTGTGCAAATGGCATACACCAGTTTAGGATATTTCTTTTTAAGTGTTTCATAATCTAAATTGGCTCTTTCCAACGCTTGAACTCGCCAGTTGGTAATGAGAACATCGGCATCATCCATCAGTTTATAAAACACCTCTTTACCTGCTGGGTCCTTCATATTAATGGAAATACATCTCTTATTCGCATTTTCCAGTTCCCATGTGGTATTTTCATACATATCAAGAGGTCTTCCCTCCGATGGTGCGGTATATCTCAGCGGATCTCCCTTTGATGATTCGATCTTGATCACATCCGCACCTAAATCTGCCATAAATCTCCCAGCGGTGGCAGCTGCAATAAAATTCGCCAGCTCAACGACCTTGACACCTTTAAGGGGTTTGTTCATTTCATCCATTGCTGTTCCTCCTAAGTTCTACTGTTTTTAGTTTTCTTGTTTCATACTGAGCGCTGAGCTCATGCATCAAGTGCAGCGTCTTTCCTATCATAAATGCAGAAATCACGGTTCCTATCCCTACTCCTACAATCTTCCCAAAACTTAGATAGGATATCAAAGTAGACAGCAGTACAATGGTGCAGTCAAAATAGAGTTTGACTGTTGCAACAGGATACCTGCTGATTTTTGATATCCCTAGGACCAGTCCTTCTGCTGGTTGCGCCATAAGCTCTGCCTTCAAGTACTGAAAGAGCCCAAAGGCAACAATGAGAATACTAAACACCAGCAGCAGGATTCTGCCTGGAAAAAACTGTGGAGTTGAAATCCATTGAAACAAGTGATTGGTAATCGTAACAAAATAGCCAAAGACTGATGCAACTAGAATCTGTGCTAAATTATAGATTTTAAAGTCTTTTCTGAGCAGAAGAATCTGCATCAGCACGTACACTGTAAAAACCAGTGTAGTGACCAGTCCAAGTTCCAAATTCATTACTTGACTGACTACATAAGGCAGTGAATTTACCGGGGATACTCCCAGCTGGGACTTGATCGATAAAGTGACCCCTATTGCCAGTGAGAATAAGCCCAGTGTATATCGTGAAAGTCTGATCAAATAGCTTTCATAACTCATATTCATGCTACCTTACAAAGCAATTCTTTCAATCTCATCTATCAATCCAGGGATTACTTGGTACAGATCACCAACGATTCCGTAATCAGCCACTTCAAAAATAGGTGCATCCTGGTTCTTATTGACCGCAATGATATAATCAGAATCTTTCATGCCTGCGATATGCTGAATCGCACCTGAAATCCCAAAAGCAAAATACAGTGTGGGTTTTACTGTTGTACCAGTCTGCCCGACCTGATACTGATGCTCAATCCACCCTGCATCAACACACGCTCTCGAAGCCGCAACCGTTCCTCCCAGTTTTTCTGCAAGCTCTTCCAGGAGCTTAAACCCGTCCTTGTTTCCTATGCCCATACCACCAGCAACGATAATATCTGCATCACTTAAAGATACTTGTTTTGCTAAGCTCTTCACTGTCTTAAGGACCTTGGTTCTGATTTCATCCGGTTGAAACGCAACATCAAGACGGACGACTTCCCCTTTGTGCTCAGGATCAAAAAGAGCTTTATCCATCACACCGGGTCTCACTGTGGACATTTGGGGTCTGGTGTCTGGGCAAATTATCGTAGCCATGAGATTTCCACCAAAGGCTGGTCTTGTTTGTCTGAGTTTTCCATCTTCCGGATCAATCTCAAGACTTGTGCAATCCGCGGTTAATCCTGTGCTGGATTTCACTGCAATGCTTGGACCTAGATCGCGGCCAATATGAGTCGCTCCCAAAAGTACGATTTCAGGCTTATACTTTTTAATGGCTTCATGAAAAACCTTAGAATATCCGTCAGTAGTATAGGTTCTAAGCTCTTCATGATCTGCCACATAAACCACATCTGCGCCATGAGCAATGAGATCCTCAATCTGATGTGACATCTGGTATCCACATAGAAGTGCACAAAGCTTTGATTGCCTCTGGTCTGCCAGTTTCCTTCCTTCGCCAAGAAGTTCATATACGACAGGCATGACCTTTGACTCTCTTTGCTCTGCAAATACCCATACATCCTGATATAATGACAGATCCTCTTTTTCCTTTTCCATCTCTTCTTGCATAATCGCTTTAAAAGGACACGCTGAGACGCACACACCACAGTTGGTGCAAGCTTCACCAATCACCGCCAGTTTTCCTTCCATAGCAATGGCATCAAAGGGACATTTTTTCACACAGATCGTGCAACCTCTACACAGATCATTGATTACTTTAACAGCCATATTGAATCCTCCTCCTAAAGCACATGCTTCTCCTGTAATTTGTTCACAAGAATTTTCGACATTTCAGATACGCTTCCACCAGCGATCATCTCTCCTTTTCCTTTCATTTCAGGAGTAAAGGATCGATATACTTTGGTTGGGGATGCGTAGAGCCCGCAGTCTTCTGAAGTAAGATTCAATTCTTTATGAGTCAGTACCGTAATCTCCTTCTCAAAAGCATCTACAATGCCACCGATGCTCATATATCTTGGCTTATTGAGTTCTTGAACACAAGTCAGCAAGCAAGGCATCTTTGTTTCAATCAGTTCATATCCATCTTCAAGCTGTCTTTCAACAATGCAGCGCTTCTCCTCCACAGTCACCTTCTGCACATAGGTGACCACTGGAATATTCAGTCTTTGGGCCACTTGAGGACCTACCTGTGCCGTATCTCCATCAATGGCCTGGCGACCTGCAAAAATGATATCTCCTCCGCCTATTTTCCTAATTCCGGCGGCAAGAGTAGTGCTGGTGGCACAGGTATCTGCACCTCCAAAAGCTCTATCACTAAGTAGATAAGCACTGTCTGCTCCCATGGCCAAGCATTCTCTTAACATATTTTTTGCCTGTGGAGGCCCCATGGTTATAACCACAACTTCAGATCCTTGGTGTTCTTCTTTGATTCTAAGCGCTTCTTCCAAAGCACTCACATCATCTGGATTCAGTATACTTGGGACTCCTTCTCGAATCATGGTCCCTGTTTTAGGATCAATTTTAACTTCATTGGTATCTGGAACTTGTTTTACACAAACGATCAGTCTCATACTATCCCTCCTAATGTTTTAACAGCTGATTCGAGATTACCATCTGCTGAACTTGGGAAGTTCCTTCATAAATGGTGAATACACGACAGTCTCGATACATTCTTTCAATCTTGTAATCTTTTATGTACCCATAGCCACCGTGAATCTGCAGCGCTTTGGCACAGATTTCATTACAGACTTCGGACGCATAGAACTTCGCCATGGATGCGGCCATGGATGCCGGTTTCTTTTCATCCATCAGATACGCAGCTTTATAAGTTAGAAGCTTTGCCGCTTCAAGCTTTGTCGCCATTTCCGCAAGCATAAAGGATATGGCCTGAAAGTCAGCAATTCTTCTGTTGAACTGCTTTCTTTCTTTAGAGTAGCGCAGCGCTTCATCTAAAGCACCCTGCGCAATACCAATGGATTGTGCTGCTACACCAATTCTTCCGGTGTCTAGTGTCTTCATTGCGTTCGTGAATCCTTTTCCTTCTTCTCCCAAAAGATTCGACTTATGAATTCTGACATTCTCCATAACGATATCGCTGGTTGCACATCCTTTAAGCCCCATTTTGTTTTCTGCTTTTCCGCAAGATACTCCCGGCAAAGTCATATCGACAATAAAGGCACTGATTCCCCTTGTCCCTTTACTCGCATCTGTCTTGGCGTAAACCACCGCATAGTCTGACAACGGTGCCATAGTGATGAATGTTTTTCTTCCATTTAATATATAGTAATCACCCTCACGCACTGCGGTTGAACTCATACTTCCCGCATCTGATCCCGCACCGGGCTCTGTTAAAGCAAAACAAAGCTTCTTCTCTCCTCTGATGATGGGTCCCAGATAGTTTTCCTTCTGCTCTTCGGTCCCATCCATGTATAGAGGTCCTCCTGATAACGAGTTGGGAGAAGAAACGTAGACACTTGCTACGCCACTGACTCTAGCAATTTCTTCTACAACCAGAACATAAGCTCTATGATCTCCACCTGCACCGCCCATGGCTTGAGGAATCTTCACACCAAAGAATCCTGCTTTTGCCATCTTCTGTAGAATTTCTTCTGGAAAGGTTCCTTGTTCCTCCACTTGATCCAGAATTTCACTGGTTAGCTCTTTCTCTGCAAAAGTCCGAACAAGTTTTCTGATCATTTCATGTTTTTCTGTTATGTACATCCATTTGCCTCCCTATTTTATACATCGTTTTTTGTATTTATAACGTAATTCTTTTCATATGCCCTTCACATTCAGGAAGGGATCCAACTCTCTCTTCCACCTGCTTTTTCAGGTGGCACATCATGACTTTTCCACTGCCATTGTACGGTAAGGCTTTCATGAGAAAGAGGAATTTCGGTACTTTGTATTGAGCAAGCCTTTTGCTAAGATATACTCTTAAATCTTCTAAACAAAGAGTGCCTTCTCTTTCTTCCACCACACAGGCTGCAATATCTTCCTGGAGCACTTCACTGGCTACTCCTAGAACTTTGCAGTCCCTGATACCCCCATACTCCATCAGTACACCTTCAATTTCCTTTGGTGATATATTTTCTCCACCTCGAATGATCATTTCTTTCATTCGTCCTGTGATATAAAGATATCCTTCCTGATCCACATACCCAAGATCTCCTGTTCTCAGCCATCCATCTTTCAGAATGGTCTTTTCAGTTTCTAATGGCATATTGTGATACCCTTTCATCACATGGTACCCTCTTGTCTGAACTTCTCCCACTTCATATGGTTTCATTTCTTTTTTGAGTCTCCCGTCGTAGATCCGGAGCTCCACATGGTCAATTTTCTGTCCACATGTTTGTGATTTTTTTAAGATGGAATCCTCTACTCGAGCAATGGTAATGCATGGAGAGGACTCTGTCTGACCGTAAGAAGGATGTAATCTTGCATTAGGCACTATGCCTGTAATCAATTCATACTCTTTTTCTGATATGGCAGAACCTGCCACAACGCCAGAGCGTATAGATTTCAGGGCTTCTCTCTCTTCCTCTTTTCTATGGTAAAGTGCCAAAAACATCGAGGGCACCCCATTTAAAACAGTACATTTTTTCTTTTCTACGGCATCCAATATCTTTGATGTTCTTGCTTGAGATAATAGGGTCATGGTACAACCCGCATAAAGGGAAGCCATTAAACACGCCGTGATGCCAAAGCAATGAAATAGCGGCACCGCCACACAAAGATTGTCTTTTTCTGTCCATGACATTTTCCGGGCGATTTCTGTGCCATTGTTTAAAATGCTCCTATGAGACAGCATCACTCCCTTGGGTTTGCTGGTTGTTCCGGATGTGAAAAGAATCACTGCGGTGTCATCTGCTTTGAGTTCATTCATTCTCTCCGCTAGTTGCCTCTTTCCTTCAGTTATCAGCCGTTCTATTTTTATCGTATTCCTGGCTTCCTCCACTACTTTTTTTATAGAAAGTGCCTTGTTTGAAGATAGACATTCATTGTCTATCTCTGATAGAAGGTGTCCTGCCTGGAGTTCGCCAGGCAGGTCACCATACAACAGAGCGGCCACAGGATGATCCTGCAGTAAATCTTCAATTTCTTCAAAACGGTAATGACTGTTATAAAGGACAGGAACCAAGCCCGCTTTAATGAGCCCTAAAAAGCAAAAGATGTATTCCTCACAGTTTATTGACCATATGGATACCAGATCTCCTCTGGTATATGCTTTATTGATAAAATAAAGTGCCACTTGATCCGAAATTTCATCGATCTCACGCCAAAGGTATGTATGCTCCATAAAGTTGAGCCCTACATTCATACCATATCGTCTGGTCTGATCTTTCAGAAAAATTCCTATAGTACAATCTATCAATTCCATCTTTACCTGCTTTCTCCTTTACGTCATTCATACCAATTATCGTGCAATTTTTTCTGTTTTGTCTTCCAGCACTTCACTTTTGTTCAATAAACCAAGTAAGCTCATTACCATATGAATCGTGAACGGAATAACTACTACTGCGATGGTAATATATCCAAGATACCCATATCCTTTTGCAACTAGTGGTATCAGCCCGAATTGAGCTATACCGAAGGCCATGACCACAAATACAAACGTAGTGATTACTCCTAGTTTTGAAGGTTTTTTAGAATCACCTGATGCAGCTTCTTCCTTGGCAAACTGGCTGGTTACTCTATTAACCACTCCAGCAATCATATTGACAGCTGTTGATACAGCACCTAGTACGATAAGCAGCGAGATGATCGGAAGCATGAATGAGCTGCCCACTCCATTTTTCACAAGAAGCAGTATCGGAACGGAAACACTTCCCACTTCAGGATTGGTAGCTATCGCAAGCATTCCTACTGTGCACAATGAAATGATTCCTATATTGACAATGAGTCCATAGATCATACTTTTTTTCGCATCATCATCAGAAGTAAAGGGCTTTGCATGCTGTACAAAAAGTCCGATAGAAGCCAGCTGGAATGAGAAATAAAGGAAAGATTTCCATAGGGCTGGGCCTGCTGGAGCTGGATTATCTGCCATAACTTTTATGGTTTCCGTAATGCTTTCCCACTGTGCAATGATATTAGGAATATAAACAATGAGAAGTCCTACAACGATTAAAACAGATAATGTAGCTGCGGCTTTTCTCACAATATCTGTACCATATATAGCCACGAAGAAAATAAATACACCAATGATTAAAGTGCAGATGATATAGGGAATCCCGGTGAGTGCAGCCATGGTAGCACCACCAGTGGCAAATGCCACAGAAGGAGCAATACAAAGAAGTACAAAGTAAACTACTTCATATAAATTCGAAAACACAGGAGCAAATTTCCCATAAAAGCGGTTATTGAAGCTTCTGTAATCATAAGTCTTGTTCCTATGTGCAAAACGCAATGCATACCACTGATACAGTGCGCTAAGACACTGCGCAATGATTGGTGTTATGAGGGTCCAGATCCCAAACGCGATAAAGTACTGGAAAAGTTGTGCACCTGATGCGAATCCGCCACCAAATTGAGTTGTAAACCAGACAAAAGCCACACCGATGGTAACTGACATATTCTTTTTGTCAATGAGTTTCATTTTAAACCTCCGTAAGTAAATTATTGGTTTCTACAAGAGTTTGAAGTGAGGTATGCGTCTGTTCAAATGTCGACATCTGGCGGTCCTGCTCAATCATATGACATCGGATTCCAGCCTTATCACAAGCTTTCTTTA
>RCMY010001328.1_pt1 | contig 23580 bp, 21 predicted proteins | sample 2041341 | NCBI WGS metagenome assembly RCMY01 (sample SAMN09708234, study PRJNA481090) | Marine sediment metagenome, whole genome shotgun sequencing project.
CCACACGATATCCAGCGAAAGCTGTTCCGCTATAGAACGATCATAGAGAATTTTTGCCTCCGGCGGAAAATCCTCATCTCCTGTCCAATACAGAATGGCCACCGGAATATCGTCGGTAATGGAAAAACGGTAAGTCGCATCGGCCATGTCGATTGGTTTGCCACCAAGCTGTGTACAGCGGATCCTAAATTTTTGCAGGTCATTGTTGAATTGTTTGCTGATAAGATCTGTTGGTATAAGGTGTGGCCCTCTGAAAAAGGTAGGGCCGCCTGGGAGATCCTTTTCTGAAACCCATTCCTTTTGCAAAGGAATATCCTTTACTCGCAGTAGGTAGTATATCGCAAAAAGATCAAGATATTCATGAGGTGGCGAATTGTTTGCAGCAGCATGGCCGATTCTCTCGTTGCTGGGATCGATAACAAACTGGTCGCCCCATATCTCAATAGAGTACTGGTGTTTCGCAGCACTATAGCTGCACCTCCCTTTTCTGCAGAGAGTTTCCGGGTGGGCATTGTCAAGTTCGTGAAAATAGCTTTTGTCAATTATATTTGTCATGAGATGCCATGAATATGGTGATGTTTGTATCGTATTGCTGTTTATTTCTTTTTGGTTAAGTAGGTCCCAAAGTTTATATGCTGATGATGGAATGCGCAACAGGATTTCCTGGTATTTTCGTACATTCTGTCTTCAAACAAGCACCCGGAGTACTTAAAAAACTTTGTTGATGATTGTATACTTTTGTGGTATGCAATTGTTAGCTCAGTTGAACATCACTCTTTTCCTGGTATTGAAGTGTGCAGTGAAAGTTTCAAGTGAATCAGCATGATTGAGACCGATACACTTGAAGAATTCATAACGTAGTCTGCGGCAGAACTGGCCTTGGCGATTCTTGCATCCTTTGTTCCCGTAGACCAATCATAACAATCAGTTGGAGGAAAAAATGTTGCAATCCAAAGCATTCGTACTGTCCTTGGTGGCCTCAGTTCTTCTGGTCACCCCTGTCTTTGCCGAAGAAACCCTGAAAGTTGGTGTGCAGGCTCCTATAACTGGAGCATATGCCAATGAAGGACAGGGAATCGATCAGTCGGTTCGCTTACTGGCCGAGCAGATCAACGCCAAAGGTGGTGTTATGGGAAGACAGATAGAGGTTATCTCCTGTGATGACGAAGGCACCGCCATGAAAGCCGCTATCTGCGCCAAAGACCTGGTAAACAAGGGAGTTTCCATGGTTATCGGTTCGTACACCTCAACCTGTGCTGAAGCTGCCCAAGCAACCTATTTCCGGGCAGGGGTATTGCAGACCAGCGATGGTACTAGTGATACGTTGACTGAGCATGGGTACTGGACATTTTTCAGGAACTCCTTCCCCAATAGCGCCGAAGCTACCTTTGCCGCCGACTATATGGTGAAAGAGAAAAAATATCAGAGAATTGCTATTCTCTCTGATTTTTCCAGCTATGCAGATGGCTTAGCTACAGCTGTTGCCGACGCGGTCAAAGGACTTGGCGGAAATATTGTTGCCCGTGAAAAGGTAAAAGCAGGTTCACAAAATTTTACACCTGTACTGACCCAGGTCAAATCGAAGAATCCCGATGTTATTTTTTACGCGGGCTATTATTCTGATGGCGGTCTCATCCGTTCACAGCAGAAAGGCCTGGGGATCACTGCAGATTTCATAGGCGGCGACGCCAATGACAATGTGGACTTTTTTAAACTGGCCGGCAACGCCGCTGCCGGTGCCTTCATTATCAATGTGCCCAGTCCCGAGATTCTACCGTACGACCTCGCCAAAGATTTCCTGAAGGCATATCAAGCAAAATATAATATGATGCCCCCGTCGATCTGGACCATTTTGAATGTTGATGGTATGCGTGCATTTATCCATGCCATGGAAACCAACAAGAGTTTTGACACGAAAAAAGCGGCAGAGTATTTGCACACTCTCAAAGATTACCCGGGTATAACTGGTCCTATCTCGTTTGCCCCTGATGGAAATCGGGTTGGCAGCGGCTATATGGCATACGAAATTCAAAAGGACGGCAGCTATAAAATAGTCTATCAATAATAAGCCATATAACGAGCAGCGGATCTTCGCTCCGTTGCTCGTATCCCCTTAAAGCTGAGTAGAGACTTCTATGGATATTTTTTTACAGCAGCTGGTGAACGGGCTCACCATTGGTTCCATGTTTGCCTTGATCGCCCTTGGCTACACCATGGTCTACGGGGTAATGAAACTGATTAACTTTGCCCATGGTGATCTTGTCGCTGGGTCGGCGTTTGTCGGTTTGTTTGTCTTTACCCAGCTCCTTGGCGGCGAAGTATCGGTACTGGTCGTCATCGGCGTATTTATCCTGACTATTATCACCATAGCCCTGCTCGGTTTTATAATCGAGAGACTTGCCTACCGACCCTTACGGACCGCACCACGCTTATCCGCTGTGGTCTCCGCTCTTGGTGCGAGTATGGTCATTCAAAATGGCATCATGCTACTCTGGGGCCCCCAAATGCACATATTTCCAGAGCTTATTCCAACGATCATTTGGGATTTGGGAGGAGTTGTCGTCAGCCTGATACAGGTACTTATCATGGCTCTTTCTATGCTTCTCATGGTTGGCCTGTACTTTTTTGTGGAAAAGACCAAAATTGGCACAGCCATCCGGGCCAGCGCCATTGATCAGGACGCTGCCCGACTGATGGGCATAAACGTCAATAACATCATCGTCACGATATTTCTGATCGGTTCAGCGCTTGGTGCGGTCGGTGGACTTTTCATTGGTCTGTATTACCGGGGCATTACCTTTAACATGGGTTGGCAGTATGGCTTGTATGCTTTTGTCGCGGCAATTATAGGTGGTATCGGTAACATCCCGGGGGCAATGCTTGGCGGTATTCTGCTTGGCCTTTTTAATGCTTTCATTGCTGGCTATATCTCGAGCACCTGGGCCGATGCCTATACCTTCATTCTTCTTATTGTCATTCTCATAGTCCGTCCGACTGGAATCTTAGGTGAGAGGGTAGCGGAAAAAGTATGATAAAAAAAATACAACAACTCGGATACCCATTGTTTTTTGTGGTAATGGTGCTGCTCCCCACTCTGCTAGATTCACGCTGGCTCGCTGTTGCGACGACTTTTGTGATATTTACCATTGTTGCTTTAAGTCAGGATATTGTCCTTGGTAAAGCAGGAATGTTTAATATGGGGCAGGCAATTTTTTTTGGTCTTGGCGCCTATACCACTGCGATATGCAATTCGGTGTTCGGCTGGCCGCTGCTCGCCACTCTGCCGCTGGCCATAATCATTCCGGCAATTTTCGGAGTGTTGCTGGCGGGGCCGATCATTCATTTACGTGGCGATTATCTGTTGGTCACGACCATTGGTTTCAATATCGTCTTCGTCCAGGCCCTGCAGAACAATCTTGGCGGTGTGACCGGCGGGCCCAATGGCATTTTCGGCCTGGAGATGCTCGGTATACCCGGATTTATGGAATATCAGCAGTTTACGCCTTATTATGTGGCGCTTGTCGCCCTCATTCTCACGCTTTTTGTCATACGAAATCTGGAATCGAGTAAGGTGGGCCGAGCTTTGCATTATTTGCGTGAGGATGATCTTGCAGCCGGGAGTGTTGGCATCAACACCCGCGTGTACAAGATTTTTTCCTTTGCCCTTGGAGCCGGTATTGCCGGGATGGCCGGGACTATTTATGCCAACCAATATTCGGCGGTGAGTCCTGAGGCGTTTGACTTTTTACAGTCAGTGCTGTTTTTCAGTATTGTTATTGTTGGTGGCTCCTCGGTACCTGGTATTCTCCTTGGCGTGTTTGTAATGTTTGTGCTGCCGGAGATATTTCGCGAATTTTCTACCTGGCGATATTTTATTTTCGGTTTTGCCATGATTTTCACCATGATTCTACGTCCTCGTGGCCTATGGCCTGCCAAATTCGGCAGAATCCCTAAAATATTTACGGAGAAGGGGTGAGACCTATGGTGGCGAACGAACTGATCTTAACCAACGTGACCAAGCGATTTGGTGGCCTTGTCGCGGTCGACGATTTAAGTTTTCATGTCAAAGAGGGCCAGATCTACGGCTTGATCGGTCCCAACGGTGCGGGAAAGACGACCGTATTTAACTGCATAACCGGTATTCACCCTTGTGAAGAAGGGGCTATTTCCTGGCAGGGAAAAGAGATAAGCCATCTGCCGACCCATAAAATTGTTCGTTTAGGTATTGTGCGAACTTTTCAGACTATTCGGCTCTTCAGCCAGATGAGTGTGGCGGAAAATGTTATGAGCGGCAGACACATCAAAAGTAGTCAGAAATTGTGGAACGGGATCATCCATACCCCGGCATCCCGCCGGGACGAAAAAGAAAACTGGCAAGTGGTGTACGAACTTCTCGGATTTTTCGATCTGCAAAAATATGCGGCGCATATTGTTGGTTCTCTGGCATATGGTATTCAGCGTCGAGTGGAGATGGCCAGAGCCCTGGCAGTTGAGCCACAATTACTTATTCTCGATGAACCCGCTGCCGGGCTCAATGATAATGAAACCCTGAAACTTATTGAAACAATTTACCGGATTCGAGAAAAAGGAATAACCATCCTGCTTATAGAACATGACATGGATCTGGTTATGGAAGTGACTGAATACCTTACTGTTATTAATTTTGGCAGCAAGATTGCAGAAGGAACACCGGCGGAAATTCAGGAAAATCCTGCGGTTATAGAAGCCTATTTGGGGAGCGATGACGATGACTTCTGATGATATTCTCTTTAAAATTTCCGACCTTGAGGTTTCTTACGGCAGCATTGCCGCCATTAAGGGGATCTCGTTGCAGGTTCAAAAAGGTGAAATTGTCACTATTCTCGGCTCGAACGGCGCCGGAAAAACCACAACCATGCGGGCAATTAGCCGTTTGATAAAAGCTGAGAGCGGCTCGATTCTATTTAAGGGCCACGAGCTCACCCGGCTGCCAGCCCATAAGGTGGTGTCACTTGGCATAAGTCATTCTCCCGAGGGGCGACGGGTTTTTAACATCCTTACGGTAGAGGAAAATTTACTGCTTGGTGCCTACACCAAGAGTAAGGTTGACCAGGAGATCCTAACCTGGGTGTATGACCTTTTTCCGAGGTTGCAAGAACGTAAATCGCAGCTGGCAGGCACACTCTCCGGCGGAGAACAACAGATGCTGGCTATTGGCCGGGCACTGATGAGTCAGCCGGAGCTGCTGCTTCTTGACGAGCCGAGCCTGGGCATAGCCCCCATTCTGGTGAAGGCGATATTTGCCCAGATTAAAAAAATTGCCGCCAAAGGGGTGACCGTGTTGCTGGTGGAGCAAAATGCCCGGGCTGCCTTAAAACTCGCTGATCGCGGCTATGTCCTGGAAGTAGGGAAAATTGTTTTTTCCGGAGAGTCTGAGGAATTGCTCAATTCGCCACGTATTCAGGAAGCGTATCTCGGCAAGCAGAAAAAGTAGTTCTTATCTGACAAATTGATTGTTGCCGGTCTGCTAGTGTGAGGCTATCTCCGCTGTGTAAGAAATTAATTAAATAATAAAATAATCTTGAGGTTTTTAGCGATCGACGTTGTGATTGCTATCAATGATATTTATGTGCCTGGCATCAGCTTCAGGCATTTCTTCCTCTGCTATCCCTGGAGAAATGGCATGGAAATGACCGTGATCACCAAAGACATGATAATTGTCTTCTGTTTACTCGGACTGGCAATATTTCTCTTTGTTACTGACCTGTTGCGAGTGGATCTCGTCGGTTTGCTGATGATGGTTCTGCTGCCTTTAACCGGTGTTCTCTCGGCGGAGCAGGCGATCGCTGGTCTTAGTTCGAATGCAGTGGTGTCTATTATCGCGGTGATGATTATTGGTGCCGGCCTGAACAAAACGGGGGTCATGAACGCCATCGCCGGCCAGATCATTAAAATTGTCGGACGCAGCGAAACCCGGATTATGGCAGTTATCTCTTTGACTGTTGCTTTTATTTCCAGCTTCATGCAGAATATCGGTGCAGCAGCCCTCTTTATGCCCGCTACCATGCGGATAAGCCGACAGTTGCATTTCTCCGCCGGCAAAATTCTGATGCCCATGGGGTTCTGCGCGATTATCGGCGGTTGTCTTACCTTGGTTGGTTCAAGCCCACTTATCATGCTGAACGACCTGATGCAGGGGTGGTGGCAAAATAATCCTGAAGCACTGGCCCGTCACCCGTTTACAGCGTATGGACTTTTTACCGTAACCCCCATCGGAATTGCTCTTCTCATTGCTGCAATCATTTATTTTGCTCTGTTCGGTAAAAAAGTCCTGCCAGCTGGGGTTTGTTGCATCGATGATGACGGGTGCATGGACAGGCGGCTGCAGGAAATTTATGGTGATGAGGTTGGCCGGAGTTATGAACTAGCCGTCCCGGCGTTTTATCCCACCCAGACCTTAGGTGAGCTGCAGATTAGACCACGATATCATATCACCGTGGTCGGGATTGCTAAAAATGATGGCTATAAGAAAGACTTTGCTCCCACCAAAGATTCGGTGATCGAGGCGGGAAACTCTTTGTGGGTTATGAGCAGTGAGAAAAATATCCAGCGTCTGGTCGATGAGCAAGGCTGGCTGGTTAAACCCGAACATGAGGTTTTTGCCGACGAGAATTTTCCGGACGAATCGGGGGTGGTCGAGGGTGTTGTCATCCCGCACTCTAATCTCAGTCAGCATACCATGGAGGAACTGCAGTTTCGCAAGCTTTATCAGATCAATCCCCTGGCTATTGTTCGCCGCGACAAGATCATTATGGAGGAAATCAATGTTACCGAATTGCAGCAGGGGGACACCATCCTGATGCAGGGGCGTTGGAAGCAGTTTCGCCTGTTAACCAATCACTTGGACATTGCTTTAATCGACGATATTAAGGGAGAGGAACTGAAACCGGAACGCACGCGCTGCGCTGTCTTTTTTCTTATTCTGGCCTTGACGCTTGCCCTGGTTTTTGAGGTGAAACTTTCTATTGCCTTGCTTACCGGGGCCTTGGGCATGATACTTACGCGCATCATTCCGGCAGATCGAGCGTATGAAGCGGTTGACTGGCGGACGGTCTTTCTTCTCTCCGGCCTCATCCCTCTCGGTACCGCCTTTGAGATAACCGGGACGGCTGCGTATATTGCTGAAAGAGTGCTGGCCGCAGTGGGCGATCCCAGTCCACTGCTGTTGATGCTGGTGATATCTCTGCTGACGTCGTTTTTTGCACTGGTTGCCTCCAATGTGGGGGCCACGGTGTTAATGATTCCTCTGGCCATGAATATGGCCTCTTCAATAGGATCCGATCCAATGGTTGCTGCCCTTGTTGTTGCCGTTTCCGCTTCCAATACTTTTATCCTACCGACCCATCAGGTCAATGCGTTGATTATGCGTCCCGGTGGATACAGGACCAAGGATTATATGCGGGCGGGGCTCGGCATGACGGTGGTGTATACCGGGGTGTTGATGCTGTGTCTCAAGTTCCTTTTTGCTGTTTGACCGTTTGGTTTCGCCGGTTTCTTAGCTTAATACCAGCCAGCCACTGATGCCGATCATCAAGATTCCCGCCGTTTTATTGAGCAGACCGGTGCCACCTTTCTGATCCAGAAAGGTTCCGAGTCGTTTTCCGCCACCGGCATAAATAATGAGGCAGATGAATTCAATTATCAAGAGAATGATCAGCAGAATTGACAGTTGCGGGACAATCGGATATGCCCGGTCAATGAAAGGCGGCAATAACGATACCATAAAGGCCCATCCCTTGGGATTGGACACGGCGGTAAGAAAGCCCTGGCCGGCAAGTGCTCTTGGGCGGATGGTGTGGCTCGAATGCGAGTGCGCAGAAATTGCCAGTTTGCCCCTCGATCGAAGGAGCTGAATGCCGAGAAAGAGCAGGTAGCCACCACCGAGATATTTTAAGGTAATGAACAGGGTTGGATGGCGCAACATGACAGCTGCCACCCCAACTACCGCAGCAATCGACACCATGGCAACTCCCGCCAGTTCGCCCCACATCATATAGAAAGTTCGCCGAAGACCAATGGACATCCCAAGGGTAAGTGACAGGGTCATGCACATCCCAGGAGTCAGGGATATCATAAAACAGGTGGGAACAAATACTGATAGCAGTGAGATGTTGATCATGGCGATGTGTAGTGTAAGAGGGCGGATGGTTATACGAGCCCTTCAATCCAGAATCTGGCTTAGAAAAAGCTGGGTCCTTTCATGCTGCGGATTGTTGAAAAAATCTTCTGGGTTGTTTTGTTCCAGGATTTCACCGCCGTCCATAAAGAGAACCCGGTGGGCCACGCTTTTGGCAAAACCCATTTCGTGACTGACGACGATCATCGTCATACCGTCCCTGGCGAGACTGATCATGACATCAAGAACTTCTTTGACCATCTCCGGGTCGAGAGCAGAGGTCGGTTCGTCAAAGAGCATGGCGTTTGGTTTCATACAGAGGCTTCGGGCGATAGCCACCCGCTGCTGCTGTCCACCTGAAAGCTGGCCCGGAAACTTCTGTGCCTGCTCGGCAATCCGCACCTTTTCCAGGTAATACATAGCCGTTTCTTCCGCTTCCTTTTTGGGCGTTTTTCTCACCCAGATAGGACCAAGCGTCAGGTTTTCCATGATAGTGAGATGGGGAAACAGGTTGAAATGCTGAAACACCATGCCGACCTCGGTCCGAATTTTTTCGATATTTTTCAGGTCGTTGGTCAGTTCTATCCCGTCGACGATTATTTTGCCACGCTGATGTTCCTCAAGGCGGTTAATGCAGCGGATCAGGGTTGATTTTCCAGATCCGGAAGGGCCGCAGATAACAATTCGTTCACCCTTTGCGACCGTCAGGTTGATATCTTTCAGCACGTGAAAATCACCATACCATTTGTGCATATTTTCAATGATGATGATCGGGGTTTCATCTGTCGTATTTTCTGTTTGTTTGGAGTTCATCGATTTTCTTTCCGGTTCCTGGTCACAAGTGATTGATCAGCGCGCATCATAGGCTGGTATCAAGTTCTTTTTCCAATCGTCTGCTGTAGTTAGACATGGCAAAGCAGCAGACAAAATAAATAAGGGCCACAAAAATATATGCCTCGGCAGAATACCCCATCCATTTCGGATCGGAAAGGGTAGTTTGCGTTGTTTTAAGAAGATCATAGAGCGCAATAATGACCACCAGCGATGTGTCTTTAAATGCGGAAATCAATATACTGACTGAAGGGGGAATGACAATTTTCAATGCCTGGGGCAATATGATCAGCCGCATGGCCTGAAAATAGTTCAGCCCGAGTGAATCAGCCGCCTCGTACTGGCCCTTACCGACGCCCTGCAGTCCGCCGCGAACCACCTCGGCAATATAGGCAGCAGTAAACAAGATGATGGCTATCTGGGCGCGTAGAATGTTGTTGATGACCAGCCCCTCTGGGAGAAATAGAGGAAAGACCACCGATGACATGAACAGTAGACTGATCAGCGGTACGCCGCGGATAAGTTCAATGTAGACGACACTAAACGATTTTATAACCGGCAGCTTCGACTGGCGGCCAAGGGCCAGTAGTATTCCTACCGGATAGGCAGCGGTCAAACCGAAGACCGACAGCAGCAAGGTGAGAGGGAGGCCGCCCCAGAGGTTGCTCTCCACATCTTTAAAGCCGAAAAGACCACCCTTTAGCAACACGCCCATGACAAAGAGGCCAAGTGTCCAGGCATAGAACAGTGACTTACGCCAATGGTTGCGGTTCTGACTATAAAACAGCAAGGCGATGAGGACAGCCATTGCCAGTAGTGGGCGCCATTGCAGATCATGGGGGTAAAAGCCGAAAATGATAAAGCGGATATTGGCAGTAACAACTGACCAGCAGGCGCCTTCTCCTGCCTGGCACTGATCGCCGGATGGCAGCCAGCTGCTATTGATAAAGGCCCAGTTGATAAGCGGCGGTACCGACAGCCAGAGCAGATAGGTGATCAGCAACGTTAAAGACGAATTGAACCAACCGTTAAACAGGTTGGTTTTCATCCAACCGATAACACCGATATTCGTCAATGGCGGCCTTAATTTTTCAGCCGTATTTGAGTGCAGACTCTTTTCCATAGGCGTGACTATCTTTCCACGAGGGCGATTTTTTTATTGTACCAGTTCATAAAGGCTGATGTGGACAGGCTGAAAACCAGATAAACGATCATGATCATTGCCACCCCCTCGATGGCCTGGCCGGTCTGGTTGATAGTCGTTCCGGCCACAGAAACAAAATCGGGGTAGCCGATGGCGACTGCCAGCGAACTGTTTTTGGTCAGATTGAGCATCTGACTGGTAAGCGGCGGCACGATAACGCGCATTGCCTGGGGCAGGATGACCAGATTGAGTACCTGGCCAGGTTTTAAGCCTATCGATATAGCGGCCTCTGTCTGTCCTTTAGTAACCGACTGGATACCCGCCCGCACAACTTCGGCGACAAAGGCTGCAGTATAGAGGACGAGGCCGAGGAGCAGGGCGGTAAACTCCGGGCTGACCGTAACCCCGCCTTTGAAATTGAATCCGGCAAGCTCCGGTGTGTTCATCTGCGTAGGGGCTCCGGTCAAAAACCAAGTAAGAAGAGGCAAGCCGAGAAGAATTGCCAGGCAAACCCTGACTAATGGAAAGATCTTTCCGGTCGATGCCTGCCGTTTGTTGGCCCATTTTTTTATAAAAAAAACGGCCAGGCAAGCGATGACGAAAGCCCAAAAGGCGAATTTGTAGGCTTCATGCCAGTAAGGAACACCGAAGATTAAGCCTCTGTTGCACAAAAATATCCCTGAAATGGGGTTGAGTGCCTGGCGGGGTGAGGGCAAGATTTCATAAAAGAAGGCATACCAGAAAAAAAGCTGCAGCAGAATGGGAATATCCTGAAACACCTCTATATAGATGGCCGACAGTTTCGCTACCAGCCAATTGGAGGAAAGTCTGGCTATACCGAGAAATGTTCCGAGGATAACAGTAAGCGTTACCCCGATAAAAGAGACGAGCAAGGTATTAAAAAAGCCCACTGCCAGAGCCCGGCCATAAGAGTCTGCTGCGGAATAGCGAAGGAGGGATTCGCCAATTTCAAAGCTCGCTTCCCTGTCAAGAAATCCGAAACCGGTCGAGATGGATTGTCTCTCCAGGTTGACCAGGGTGTTATGAACCAGATAATAGCCGAGCAGGCCGACCCCGACTATAGTGAGAAACTGGTATAAAATTGCCAGTTTGGCCGGATCACGCAGAAATGGGATTTTCTCAGATGCTGACGCGCTCATATTCACCTGTGGAGCTGCCCGAAATGCGGTTCGGGCAGCTTTGTTTATATATTACGAAGAGTACTTGCCATCTTACTTGAAAGGAGGTGAATACATTAATCCACCGTTGTTCCAGAGAGCGTTCAGACCTCGCTCGATCATCAATGGGGTGTTGACACCGACATTTCTCTCAAAGACTTCGCCGTAGTTACCGACCAGTTTGACGATGTTGTATGCCCATTTTTCATCGAGGCCGAGAGCCTTGCCGTTGCCCGGAGTGACACCGAGGAAGCGCTGCACCTTGGGGTCGGTGCTCTTCATCATTTCATCGATATTTTTTGAGGTGATACCAAGTTCTTCAGCTTCTATCATTGCCAGAACAGAATAATTGACGATGTCCATCCACTGGTCGTCGCCATGGCGAACTGCAGGTGCCAGAGGTTCCTTGGAAATAATTTCCGGCAGGATCATATAGTCGTCGGGGGTGGGAGCAACCGCGCGAATACCGGCCAGCTGCGAGGCATCGGAGGTCAGAGAATCGCAACGACCGGCGAAAAAGGCCTTGGACAGCTCCGCAGTATTCTCGATGACAACCGGTTTCATTTTCATCTTGTTAAAACGGAAATAGTCAGCCACATTCTGCTCAGTAGTGGTACCCGGAAGAACGCAGACGGTTGCACCATCTAACTCCATGGCACTTTTGACCCCGAGTTTTTTGGGGATAAGAAAACCCTGGCCGTCATAATAATTGACCTGCACAAAGTTCAGGCCAAGATCGGTGTCGCGGCTGAGCGTCTTGGTGGCGTTACGGGTGAGTATATCAATTTCACCGGATTGCAGTGCGGTAAAACGGGTCTTGGCAGTGAGCGGAGTAAATTTAACTTTGTTGGCATCACCGAAGACAGCAGCCGCAACCGCCCGGGCCGTATCGACATCAAGGCCTTTCCATACGCCTTTCTCGTCAGGTTTACCAAAACCAAACAAATCCCCGTTTACACCCGTCTGAACAAACCCCTTGGCCTTGACATCAGCGAAGGTGCCGGCCACGGCAACACCTGTTGTCAAGCAAAATGCGGCAATCACTGCTGGAACAACTCGTTTCAAATCTCGCATTGGACATGTCTCCTTGTGAAATAAAATTGAGTTATTGTTTTAAGACTGATTCAAACAGTTATAGGCTCTCTTTCGCAGTCTCAAAACATTAAGGCCAAAGTATAAGCGAAATTCATAGATAAGGCTAGGAAAGCTTAACATAACGCTGCTAAAGCTCGTCTGCAATCTCTTGGATGTTGCAGCGCTGTTTTCCTTGGAACCGTGCGGATGAGTGGGACGGAGAAAGCAGTAAAGGCCTGTCGTGTAGTAGCAGCGTGTACTACCGGCTTATACTAAATTGCGCATGGGATATGTGGCTGGCAATTTCTTCCGGTTGAAAATCGAGAAACTCAAAGAGGTATTTTTCGAAATCGAGGGTTTGTTTGAAATTCTGCTGGATAAGATATTCCCTGGCCGGGTTGTTGTCACCATACCGGCCGAGGATGTATTCGAGGCGGCCGTCAAGGGAAACAACCTGGTCGTGGCACACTCGTTTGTCGGCATAGTATACAATCTCTTTGGCTGCGAAAATACCTTTGGCGTAAAGATCTGCCCTGAAATATTTTAATAAGACGTGTTCGGCTACAATCTCACTCATTTCGGGGTATCCGAGTTCAAGACAGATCTGTCTGCCGATTTCGGCATGACGGCAGCCGGTTTTTATGCACAGGGTTTTGGCAATATCATGGAGGAGCGCCCCGACAACAGCTTCTTCTTTGTTCGGCAGAGGGCCCGAACTCTTACCAACTCTCTTGAGGCCCTCAACCAACGACTCAGCCACCCGGGCAACAACAGAGGAGTGGGCGCGGATATTGTCAAGCATGTCGAACCTGTCGTGCAACTCAAGACATTGATTAATAGATGGAATGTTGCTAATCATAATTTTTTTTCTAAAAAGCTTGCTATTTGCTGCTCAGTTCATGGACCGCATCGACCGCAATTCTGGCCTGTTCCGGTGGAGTAAACTGATGAATTCCATGGCCGAGATTGAAAATATGACCGTGGGCATTTTTCGCACCCTCAAGCAGTTGACCGATTCGCTGGCGCAGTTGCTCTTCGGGGAGGAGCAGAGCAAAAGGGTCCAGGTTACCCTGGACTGCTTTTTTGCCAACTTTTTTAATGGCGTCACTGATATTGATTCGCCAGTCAAGGCCTATGACATCGGCGCCGGAAGTGACAGAAAGATCAAGTAACGTAGCGCCGTTATTGGCAAAATAGATCAAAGGGATTTTATATCCCTTCAGGGCGGTAAAAATCCTTTGCACATAGGGGAGGGCGAAATCATTGAAATCGCATGGTGCCAGTATTCCCGCCCAGCTGTCAAAGAGCTGCAGGGCCTGGGCACCGGCTCTCGCCTGCGCTTTAAGATAGAGGATAGTACTTTCGGTTATTTTATCCATCAGCTTATGAAACAGCAGGGGAGCAGTGAACATCATTTTTTTGGTTTCCCAGAAAACCTTGGATGAGCCACCCTCAATCAGATAGGTCGCACAGGTAAAGGGCGCTCCCGCAAAGCCAATAAGCGGTACCTTCAACTCCCTGCGTAGCAGCCTGATGGTTTCCATGACAAAGCCGGTTGCTTCATCAGCATCAGGTATTATTAAAGCATCTAGACCTGCCTTGTCCCGGACAGGATTCTTAAAGATCGGTCCACGGCCCTCATGAAATTCAAGCGGCGCCCCCATGGCTTCCATGAGGATCAGAATATCCGAAAAGAGAATTGCTGCATCCACACCGAGCAGGTCAACGGGCTGCAGTGTTACTTCAACACAGAGATCCGGCGATTTGCACAGTTCTAAAAAGGTGACATTGCCCCGGATTTTCTGGTACTCGGGTAGGTATCGTCCTGCCTGGCGCATAATCCAGATGGGTGTATAGTCGGTCTTTTCACCCCGGCATGCTTTGAGAAAGGTATCGTTCATAGGGTTCTGGTATTCTCCTCTGAATTTTGTTGTCTATTGTACGGTTTCATCACGGTTGAAAAAAGGATGATTCCGGGCAAGCTATTCCTTTTCGTCCTGGAGGACTATTTGCCGGGGTACGTAGCTGCAGAAAGGTTCCTGGGCGAGGTAATCTCCAGTCATGGAATAGGCCCTGGCCCGACATCCACCGCACACTCCGACATATTCACACTTGCCACAATTATCCTTATACCCTTTAAAATCGCGAAGTTGAAGAAAAAGTTTCGATTCTTCCCAGATTATCTTAAAGGGTGTCTTTTTGACATTTCCGGCTGACTTGGCAAAGTAGCTGCAAGGCTGTACTTCACCATCGACATCAATGAGACAGATCAGCTGACCTGCCAGGCAGCCTTTTGAGCCACCGGTAGAAAACTGCAGGCTGCGTCGTTTGTTCTTTTCTCCCAGTTCCTTGTCTTTCTGGCGCACGATCCGGTAGTAGTGGGGAGCGCAGGTTGGTCGCATGAGCAACTCATTTTCCTGTTTCTCCACCTCATAATGCCAGGCAAGTATCTCATCATAGACATCTTCGGGGATCAGTTCGTCCATAATATCTTCGCCGCGGCCGGTGGGGACGATCATGAACATATACCAGGCCGTTGCGCCAAGACTTTTGACCAGCCGATAGATGTCGGGGATCTCTGCGCGGTTGCGGAGAGTAAAGGAAGAGTTGACAAGAAAAGGGATGTCGTATTTCTTAAAGAGTCTGATGGCATTCATGGTGCCCTCAAAAGCCCCTTTCTGGTTGCGGAAATTGTCGTGCGTCTCGGGTTTGGCCCCGTCCAGACTAAGAGATACCATTTTGATTTGGGAATCTTTAATGTTGCGGCAGACCGCATCCGTCACCAGGGTGCCGTTGGTGGCCAGGCACATTCGGAATCCTTTATCGGTGCCATACCTGGCAATATCGAACACATCCGGGCGTAAAAGCGGTTCGCCGCCGGAAAGAACCAACACCGGGCTCGCATAACTGGCGATGTCATCCATGATCGCCTTGGCTTCATCAAGGGAAAAATCTGGATGGTCTGAGACTGCCAATTCCGAGGAGGAACGGCAATGTACACATTTAAGATTACAGCGTCGGGTGATTTCCCAGGCTATCCATTTTGGTTCAAAGTCCATTGATCTACTCCAGAAGGCGTTGCGAGTATTCGGCAACAGCCTGAAATGTTATAAAATTCCAACAATTGAATAAAAATATACCACCAAGATTAAAAACTGTAAGTATTTTCCTGGGGAAATAAAGCGACTGTGCCGCTAGAGGGAGTTGAAAAACGTTAGGTAAATGCTATTTAATGCATGTGTACTGCATTTCTGTGCAGGGCACAATAGGAATTGATCTTTATAAGATATTGACAAATTGCTGTACTGTTGAACTTTATAAATTATGCTATATAGCTTATAGTGGAGTGCCAATTTCCAGATGATGTGATGCTGGGAGAGTTGCATTGGTCCAATTTTTCAGAATTACAATAAAAATTATGTTCGACTGTTGTCTGTGCAATAGGTCGGCTGGTTCACTATAGAAAGGTAAATATGTTAATTTCACCGGTTGTTCTTGCCAGTCCGGAAGGCGAGAGGGTTTTTAGTGCCTTGCTGAATCGTTTCCAGGCTGCGGATAATTCCTGCCGTCAGTCGGTTACGGAAATATTAGAAGCAGTCAAGAATCGCAAAAATGATGCAGTACTGGCCTATGGTCGGAAATTCGATGCCCCGAATCTTACCGCAACACAGTTGCAGGTGAGTAGCAGGGAACTCCAGGAAGCATACGAACTAGTCGATGAAGACTTCCTTGACACGCTTACGAAAGCGATCGATCGTATCCAGAGCTTTCATGAAAGAGAAATGGAGGACTCCTGGCTGCAAACCAGAGAAGACGGCACCATTGTCGGTCGACTCGTTCGGCCCGTCGATTCGGCAGGGCTGTATGTGCCGGGTGGAAAAGGAGGCTCCACTCCGCTGGTTTCTTCGGTTTTGATGAACGGTATTCCGGCGGGGATAGCCGGCGTCAGTCAGCGGGTGATGGTTACTCCGCCTGCAGAAGATGGCTCTGTCAGTCCGCATCTGCTGGTTGCCGCTCAGGAAATCGGCATCACCGAGATTTATAAGGCCGGTTCCGCCTGGGCGATTGCGGCTCTGGCCTTTGGCACCGAGACCATTCCCCGGGTAGATGTGATTGTCGGTCCGGGCAATCAATATGTTACTGAAGCGAAAAGACAGGTTTCGGGCATGGTGCGCATCGATATGATCGCCGGGCCGTCCGAGGTACTAATCGTCGCCGATGAGTCGGCAAGTGCGGTTAGTGTGGCTGCTGATATGCTCGCGCAAGCAGAACATGACCCTCTCGCTCTGGCAATTCTCGTTACTCCCCATGCACCGTTAGCCGAAGAAGTCTTGACCGAGCTTGAACGACAACTGCCCCTTCTTTCTAGGCAGCAGATTGCTCGAGCAGCTCTTCAGGACCGGGGAGTGCTCCTTATTGTAAGAGATCTAGAGGAAGCTATCGAGGCGGCAAATAGTATAGCCATCGAACATCTTGAGTTGATGATTAAAGATCCTTGGGCGCAGGTGCCGCATATCCGACATGCCGGGGCTATTTTCCTCGGCAACAATAGTCCGGAGGCTGCCGGGGATTATTTTGCCGGGCCCAATCATGTCCTGCCAACCATGGGAACGGCAAGGTTTACCTCGGCTCTTGGCGTTGAAACCTTTTTAAAGAAGAGCTCTATCATTAGTTATTCAGCTGGAGCACTTGCTGCCGACGCAGAACATATAATGCGGCTGGCCAAGCTCGAAGGGCTGGGTGCCCATGCCAATTCCGTTGCGGTTCGGCTGAGTAAATAATGCTTGATTTCAGGAAGCAGCTGGAAACGGGACTGCACGGTCTGGGAATCGAAGTCTCTTCTAAAGCAGTTGAGCGGTTGTTTCTTTATTTCAATGAGCTGAAAAAATGGAGTAGAAAAGTCAACCTGATTGCCAGGTCGACTACCGATGAACAGATCGTCGAAAACCATTTTCTTGACTCCCTGACCATTTTGCCCTTGCTGGCAGGCGAAGTGCCGGCGCATCTGCTGGATATCGGCACCGGCGCCGGTTTCCCAGCCCTGGTTTGTAAAGCTGCCTATCCGGAACTGGCGGTTACTCTGGTGGAACCTCGATCAAAAAGAGTCAGTTTTCTTGGCCATATCGCGAGAACTCTTGCTTTACAGGATGTAAAGATCCTTGCCTGCCGGATAGAAGACGATGAACAGCTTCCCGCAACGCAGGCCTTTACCCATATAACTGCCAGAGCGGTAGCCGAAATTGGCTCTTTTCTGCAGATGGTCGAGCGGTTTTCTCCTTCAGGCCCACAGCTCATCTGTATGAAGGGACCAAAGTGGCCGGAGGAACTTGCCGCCGCCTCAGAAATTGTTAAGGCTTCTTCTTACGCCCTGGATCGTGTTGTACACTGTACACTGCCTTTTTCTGGTGCTAAAAGAAGTCTATTACTCTTTACTACAAAGACATCTCGTTAAAATTATACGGTGAAACAATGAAAAAAATTGCAGTATTAGCAGGTGATGGTATCGGTCCTGAGGTGATGCAGGAGGCAATCAAGGTGCTTGATGTCGCACAAAAAAAGTTTTCCTTTGAGTTGTCCTATACATATGCCGATGTTGGTGGGATTGCCATCGATAATCATGGCGAAGCACTCCCACCGGCTACACTTGCCCTGTGCGAAAAAAGCGATGCCATTCTGTTTGGCTCGGTCGGGGGACCGAAGTGGGAGAGTCTGCCTCCTGAAAAGCAGCCGGAACGGGCAGCTCTTTTGCCGCTGAGAAAACATTTTGATCTGTTCTGCAATTTTCGCCCGGCTAAGGTGTATAAATCTTTGACTGCAGCCTGCCCCTTGCGTCCCGATATTATAGCTGGGGGATTTGATATCCTCTGTGTGCGCGAGCTGACTTCAGGTATTTATTTTGGTACCCCGAAAGGTCGAGAGGGCACTGGTGCGGACGAACGGGCCTTTGATACCATGGCTTATAAGCGATCTGAAATAGAGCGGATCGCCAGGATGGCCTTTGACGCGGCTCGTCTCCGGAAGAAGAAGGTGACCTCAGTCGACAAAGCCAATGTTTTAACCACCATGGTGCTCTGGCGTGAGGTGGTTATTGCAATTGCCGCAGAGTATCCGGATGTGCAGCTGAACCATATTTATGTTGATAATGCAACTATGCAGCTGGTCCGGGATCCTCATCAGTTCGATGTCATGCTGTGTGGCAATATGTTCGGTGATATCATCTCCGATGAGGCGGCTATGCTCACCGGCTCCATGGGGCTTCTTGCTTCCGCGTCATTAAACAGTGATCGCTTCGGTCTCTATGAACCTGCAGGAGGTTCGGCACCGGATATCGCCGGGAAAGGGATCGCCAATCCCATAGCTGAAATACTTTCTGCCGCGATGATGCTGCGCTATAGCTTTGGCCTCGATGATGCAGCTGCAGCTATAGACAGTGCCGTTGCTGCAACATTGGACAAAGGAATTCTGACTGCTGACCTGATCAGTGATACCTCAAAAGCAGTCGGTACTGCCGTCATGGGGGATGCAATCGTTAAAGCATTGCGAGGCTGAGAACAGGTCTAAAACAACGGGAAGACTACTATGATCAAAAAGGAAGATGTCATCCTGGTTGCCAACCAGGCTTCGACGGAATTAGGCTATAAGCTGGCGGAGCGACTGTGGATGCCGTTTTTTGAAATGGAACGAAAGCGTTTTGCCGACGGCGAAGTTCTCCATGTCTTCCCGCAGTCTATCGATGGCAAGCATTTAATAATCCTGGGGGTGACCCATGATGACAGCTCGCATCAAGAACTGATCGATCTGATTTCCGGCGGCAGGTATTGGAATGCCGCTTCCATTAATGTCATTATTCCCTTTCTTGGCTACTCTACCATGGAGCGGGCTAAGCATGACACCCTGGAAATTCCCAAAGGAATCACCCGAACCCGGCAGATATTTAGGGCGAGGCCCAACTATGTCGCCTTTGTTGATCTGCATTCGGAAGCTGTTCTGCACGCGCATGCAGGGGAGGTCCGCACCAAACATGTCTGGACAGACGATCTGGTTGTCGACAAAATTAAAAAGAGTGGACTGACCGACTATGTTCTGGTTTCCCCTGATTATGGCTTTTCCAAGAGGGTGGCACGACTGGCAAGGTTGCTGGATTGCCCGCATACTGCGGCGGATAAGGACCGATATGATACCGATAAAACAATCGTCAGTCAGGTTTCCAGCGTGGTAAGAGGGAAAACAGTTATAATCTGTGACGACATGATTCGTACCGGTGGCTCCATTTTACAGACAGCCCAAAGGTGTTTGGAAGTGGGGGCAAAGGAGGTGTTTGCCCATGCCACCCATCTGGTAATGGCCGGTGATTCGATGGAAAAATTTCGCCGGGGGCCGATCTCTAAAATAATGGGATCAGATACCTATCCTGGTAGAAACAGTAACGATCTGCTGGATGTTTATTCTGTGGCACCGCTGTTAGCAGATGTCATAGAACAACATCTGAAGATCTGATCTACAGTTGCCTGAGGCCGATTGAGGGAGAGTCGCAAATAACAGTTTGACTATTTACTTTTTCATTGCGACAATATAGGTTCTGGACAATGATGAGCAGATCAAAGATGTCGTCTTCTCTAAAATTTAACTCAATTCCAATGAAGCAAATGAAAAATCATAGGTACCCAACTGTTATTTTTATGTTCCTGCTGTTGTTCATGTCACCGGTCAGTGAAGGTGCTGCTGCGCCGAGAAGTTATCCTGATTTGCTTGGTGACGATTTGACGGCAACTGATTATATGGACGAGCCAGTCGAAGTGAATATCAACGATCCGCTGGAACCGATGAACCGTGCGTTCTTCCAGTTTAACGATAAATTGTATGAATGGGTCTTAAAACCCGTAACAAATGCGTATATATGGATTTTACCTCTTGAAGTAAGAAAATCTTTTAATAACTTTTTTCTGAATATTGCTGCGCCTGTCAGGCTTGTCAATACCCTGTTTCAGGGAAATCTGGAGGCAACTGGAATCGTTTTGGAGCGATTTGTAATTAATAGTACCCTTGGGGTTTACGGGTTTGCCGATATAGCAGATGAAGAATTTGATATTAAACGGAGGCGTGCAGATTTCGGTCAGACCCTTGGCAAATGGGGACTGGCAGAAGGGATTTATTTATGCTGGCCGATAGTCGGGCCTTCAAGTGTACGAGATTCAGCTGGTCTGGTAGTGGATAGCTATACTTCTATTATACCCTACATCGATTCCAACAGTCCCGCTTTGAGTGCGTCTTACTATTCAACCAACATGGTCAACAGGCTGTCGTTAAACCCGACTGCCTATGACGATTTGAAAAAATACGCTGTTGACCCTTATATATCGGCGCGGCAAGCTTATTATGAATACCGGAAAGCTCTTATCGACTATAAATAATGACTGAAAATCTCTTCTACGTCGTAGAATTAGTTCTCAAGCCTAAGCTTTAGTACTAATTTTCTTATCAAATCAGGGCATTTATATTGCAGATCAGGGTCAGTACAGTATACTTACTTAGGTTATGTTACTATTGTAATCGACCGCGCTTCATTCCTTAGCTGCATTTTTCCAAGCAATACTCACCACATCCAGCGGTACATGATCATCGGACCTGCCGCAGTTATCTGAAAAATGCACACGCGCGATATGCTTATCCGACACTGGAGAAAAATGGCATATTGCTTTAATTCTCTAACAGATATATTCCGGAAATCCTGGACCGAAAAGGTGGTGGGCGACAGGGAGTGGCGTGGTCGGGGCAGGAAAACCCCTCAGCGTTAAAAATGACACCTTTGTTGCAGATGTGCTGCGCTTGAAGCCACTATTCCCGGGATTTTATAAGGCTGGATCCAATAAAATCTACTCTAGGAGCCTGTCGGATTATGCCCTTTTTCCCCATATCTTCGTTAAACTCGAAAAAATTATCCTCGGAATATTAACTATATGCCTCCGGTAATTTTCTCGAGTTTGCCTTGATCTGACAGGTAAGCGCAGACTCCGCAGAAAATTACTATAATCCGACAGGCTCCTAGACAAAAAAGATATTCTACGGTAATTAATTGTAAATAATTGTAAATAATTGTAAAAAAATATTTTGGTATGGTGGGGAAGACACATTTCAGAAGATCGAGGATCCTCAATTAATTGTCTGCATGATAATCTAATTTAAAATTACCAAACCTGATTTGGGTTACATTGAAGCTTCATAGAAAAAAGGAGATATTTTGGACGAATTCGTAACGCTGACTTATAAAGGAGAAGAAATAAAACTTCCCCTGATTACCGGGAGCGAAGGAGAAAAAGGCATTGATATATCCAGGCTGAGGGCCGAGACCGGACTTATAACCCTTGACCCGGGTTTTAGCAACACCGGTAGCTGTCTAAGTGCCATCACTTTCATGGATGGAGAGAAAGGGATACTGCGCTATCGGGGCATACCCGTGGAACAGTTGGCCGAGCATGCTACATTTAAGGAGACCGCCTATCTGCTTATCAACGGAAGGCTTCCTAACAGGGGTGAACTGACCAACTTTTCAGTGATGCTTAACGACAATAGCCTGGTCCATACTGATTTAAAGGCCTTTTACCAAAACTATCCCAGGGCATCTCACCCCATGGGGATTTTGTCTTCCATGGTTAATGCTTTAAAAAGCTTTTACCCGTCACTTGATACCATGGAAGAGGAAATCAACACAACCATGACCCGATTGCTGGCCAAGGTGCGGACGATGGCTGCTATGTCCTATAAAATTTCCAGGGGGCATGAACTGGTATTACCCAGACCGGATCTGACGTATTGCGAAAATTTTCTCAACATGATGTTTGACACCCCGGTAAAACCTTACGAGTTAAAACGTGAGGCTGTTAGTGCCCTGAGGGTGTTCTGGATTCTCCATGCTGACCACGAGCAGAATTGTTCCACTTCCTCTGTCCGCATGGTTGGCAGTGCCCGGGTCAACCTTTATGCCGCTATTTCTGCCGGTATTGCAGCTCTTTGGGGGCCTCTGCATGGAGGAGCCAACCAGGCAGTCATTGAAATGCTTACTGATATTCAAAAAGACGGCGGCAATTGCCAAAAAGCCGTTCAGCGGGCCAGGGACAAAAACGATCCCTTCCGGCTTATGGGGTTTGGTCACAGGGTTTATAAAACCTATGATCCGCGGGCCAAGATCATGAAAAAAATGTGTGATGAGCTGCTTGAATCAATGCAGATTGATGATCCACTCCTGGATACGGCAAGAGAACTTGAGGAAATTGCTTTAAAAGATCCTTATTTTGTTGATCATAATCTTTACCCCAATATTGATTTTTACAGTGGTATTGTCTTAAGGGCCATTGGCATTCCCACCAATATGTTCACGGTGATGTTTGCTCTGGGACGACTCCCCGGATGGATTGCCCAGTGGAAGGAAAGCAAGGATGATCCACAGTGGAAGATCGCTCGACCCCGCCAGATCTATACCGGTAGTCAGGAATATAAGTATGTTCCCATTCACGCCCGCTAGCAACGTATGAAATACCGGGCCATAACGGCCCGGTATTTAGAGATCTTTAAGCAGGATGGTGATGTAGATACCCTGTTTAGTTCTTTAAAATTTATTCAATTTCAGTTAGTTGTAACTGATATCACCAAGACGTCACCTGTATCAGTCCTCCCTGCGATGAACTTCGTGCAGTTTTTTCCGTCGGCATAAATTGAAGGTCTCTGGATGTTGCGGTTTATCAGTTTTGAGCTGGGCTGGTTCCTCTAGGAAAAAGGTGATGCCTGCCTCTTTGTTGAAGTAATCGCTTCGTCTGGATTGCAAAACAAACATACTTTCTGTGTTTTTGTAGAAAATACTTTTCATGATTGCCCAAGCTTTCTTTGGGGCGTCGATCAGTTGGAAAATCGGTTGTTTTCCTACTGACACGATAGCATTGTCCGGCTTGGTATTGATGCTTTTTAGTATTTTAAGGCACCTTGCTCAAACGAAGACACCAGGAACTGTATACTACAGTAGTACAATTGACCCGACCGGCAGTTGCTGGTAAGCTGTTTTTCAAGGTTTAACCAAGGCAATAGTAGCTTGTAGCAAAAAGATACCTCTGAACTATTTGACTCACTAAAAAAGATATAAAGTAATTACAATTGGATGAGTAGGTAGAAAAAATTAATATGGACGATAAAAACAAAGATGCCTACAA
>RCMY010001329.1_pt1 | contig 23579 bp, 20 predicted proteins | sample 2041341 | NCBI WGS metagenome assembly RCMY01 (sample SAMN09708234, study PRJNA481090) | Marine sediment metagenome, whole genome shotgun sequencing project.
CGCTTTAACCATTATTCAGTTACACAACAAAAACTTGGGAAGAAATATTAATCGACTGAAAATGGGATTCCCCTAAATGCGCAACGGGTGTGTCCAATGCGGCCAGCATCAGATATTCGCGGGTTTTCATGGCTTCGGCTTTGGTTTTGCGCATAATAATATGGAGATAGGGATAGGGGTGTAGGTTATTTTTTGTAAAAATGACAAGCTGTTAGGTATGCGGCTATTATAATGAGTAACTTTAATACATGCAAGGCTGTATGTATAGCACGCAAGAATATCCGGCAACCACGCAGGTTGCGGCCTTTCAAACGGCTGCGAATATTTCATTTATTGTGAATTATTTGCAGCCTTGTTGTCTTTTCAAATAGAGTTTGTTTTTTTATTATCAATATCAAGATAGGAAAAGAAATGGCAAATATCGGTTTACCGAAGTCATTAAAGCTGGCCACTTTAGCCGTGGCAGCGTCATTAGCGCTGGCTGCGTGCGGCGGGGAGAAAAACGGTGCAGCCCAGCAGCAGGGCGCAGAAGCGCAGGCGCCGGTGGTGGGTGTGATAACCGTGCATCCGTCGCAAGTGACGGTTGGCACAGATCTGCCCGGCCGCCTGGAATCACGCCGCACCGCCAATGTGCGTGCGCAGGTGGGCGGCATCATTCAAAAGCGTTTATTTGAAGAAGGCTCTTATGTGCGCGCCGGCCAGCCGCTTTATCAATTGGATAATGCCACTTATGTGGCCAACCTCGAAAGCGCCCGTGCGCAGCTGGCCAGTGCAGAAGCCGGCTTGGCCAAAGCCAATGCCGATTTGGCCCGCTATAAACCGCTCGTAGATGCAGATGCCATCAGCAAGCAGGAATACGATGCGGCCGTGCAGGCCAAGCGTGCCGGCGAGGCAGCGGTGAAATCGGCGCAGGCGGCGATTCAGTCTTCGCAAATCAATGTGAACTATGCGCGCATCACCGCGCCGATTTCGGGCTTTATCGGCCAATCCAATGTGTCTGAGGGCACGTTGATGTCGGCCAACGACAGCACCGTGCTGGCCGTGATTCAGCAAACCAATCCACTTTATGTCAACGTGACCCAATCGGCCAACGATGTGATGAAGCTGCGCCAGCGCATTGCCGCGGGCGAGCTGCAATCGGTTAACGGCGCGATTGAAGTGAGCGTCTTTTTGGAAGGCGGCAGCGAATATCCGCAAAAAGGCCGCCTGCTGTTTGCCGACCCCACGGTTGATCAATCCACCGGTCAAGTGACTTTGCGTGCCGAAGTGCCCAATGCCGACAATATTCTGCTGCCCGGCCTGTATGTGCGCGTAGGCTTGCCGCAAGGCCGTATCGACAATGCTTTTGTGGTGCCGCAGCAAGCGGTAACGCGCGGCCAGAAAGACACGGTAACGGTGGTGAATGCCGATGGCACCATGGCGCCGCGCGAAGTAACGATTGCCCAACAGCAAGGTGCCGATTGGATTATCACCGGCGGCTTGAAAGAGGGCGATAAAGTGGTGGTAGACGGCACCATGATTGCCGGCCTGATGGGCGCGAAAAAAGTAACGCCTAAAGAATGGCAACCTGCCGGTGCCGCCGCCCCTGCTGCGCAAGCCGCTTCCGCGCCCGTTCAGACGGCCTCAGAAGCCAAAGCCGCATCCGGCGCCCAATAAGGAGGCAGCATGGCTAAGTTTTTTATTGACCGCCCCATTTTTGCGTGGGTCATTTCGATATTTATCATTATTGCCGGCGTGTTGGGCATTAATAATCTGCCGATTTCGCAATATCCGTCGGTGGCTGCGCCCACCATCACGCTTACCGCCACTTACCCCGGCGCTTCTGCCCAGGTGATGGAAGACAGCGTGTTGGCCGTTATCGAGCGGAACATGAATGGTGTGGAGGGGCTGGATTACATGACCACCTCCGCCGATTCAAGCGGGCAGGGCACGGTAACGCTCACGTTCACGCCGGAAACCGATGAGAATATGGCGCAAGTAGATGTGCAGAACAAGCTCTCAGAAGTGGAAGCCACGCTGCCGGCCACGGTGCGCCAATATGGTGTGTCGGTGTCTAAAGCGCGTTCCAACTTCCTGATGGTGATTATGCTCTCTTCAGACACCATTGCGATTGACGAGCTGACGGATTATGCCGAGCGCAACGTGCGCCCCGAATTGCAACGTATCAGCGGCGTGGGCCAAGTGCAGTTGTTTGGCGCGCAACGGGCGATGCGTATTTGGGTGGATCCGCAAAAGCTGCAAAATTACAACCTATCGTTTGCGGATGTGTCTGCCGCCTTGCAAGCGCAAAACGTGCAGATTTCAGCCGGCGCTATCGGTGCTTTGCCGGCCACTGCAGGGCAGACCATCACCGCCACCATCACCGCAGAAGGCCAATTGAGCACGCCGGAAGAATTCGGCAACATCATTTTGCGTGCCACCGGCAGCGGTGCCAACGTATACATCAAAGATGTGGCGAGGGTTGAATTAGGCAGTCAAAGCTATGCCACTTCCGCACGCCTCAACGGCAAGCCCACCGTGGGCATGGCTGTGATGCTTTCCAATAGCGGCAATGCTTTGGCCACCGCCACTGCTGTGAAGGCGCAGATGGCTGAATTGGAGGAATATTTTCCGGGCGATGTGACTTGGACGGCTCCGTATGACACCTCTACTTTTGTGTCGCTTTCTATTGAGGAAGTGGTGCGCACATTGATTGAAGCAATGGTGCTGGTGTTTTTGGTGATGTTCTTATTTTTGCAGAATATCCGCTATACGCTGATTCCGACCATTGTGGTGCCGATTTCCTTGCTGGGCGCTTTTGCCGGCATTTGGTATTTGGGCATGTCGATCAACGTGTTGAGCATGTTTGCGATGGTGTTGGTGATTGGTATTGTGGTGGATGATGCCATTGTGGTGGTGGAAAACGTCGAGCGGATTATGACCGAAGAAGGTTTGCCGCCGGTGGAAGCCACCAAAAAAGCCATGAGCCAGATTTCCGGCGCGGTTATCGGCATCACGGCGGTGATGATTTCGGTGTTTGTGCCGCTGGCGATGTTTAGCGGTGCCACCGGTAATATTTACCGCCAGTTTGCGCTTAACATGGCGCTGGCCATTGCTTTTTCGGCCTTTTTGGCGCTCTCGCTCACGCCTGCTTTGTGTGCGAGCATGCTCAAGCAGATTCCCAAAGGCCATCACGAAGAGAAAAAAGGTTTTTTCGGTTGGTTTAACCGCAAATTCGGCAGCCTCACACACCGCTATGAAGGTGTGGTGGCGAAGATTTTGCGCAAGCTGGGTCGAATGACCATTATTTATTTGGCTTTGGGCGCGATCGCGGCTTTTGTATTCACCCGCCTGCCCACTTCATTCATGCCGGATGAAGACCAAGGCTATGTGATTATGAGCGTGCAATTGCCGGGCGGTGCTACTAAAGAGCGCACAGACAACACTTTGGCGGCAGCCACCGATTTGGTGCGCGGCATGCCCGAAGTGGAAAATGTGATCGGCGTGTCCGGCTTCAGCTTTTCAGGTTCCGGCCAGAATATGGCTTTGGGCTTTATTATGCTGAAAGATTGGGCGGAGCGCCCGGATGCAGGCAGTGATGCGATGTCGTTGGCCGGCAAGATGACCGGTGCTTTGATGGGCACGATTAAAGATGGCTATGCCATTGTAATCAACCCGCCGGCCATCAGTGAATTGGGCAACAACTCGGGCTTCACCATGTATTTGCAAGACCGCAACAGCAGCGGCCACGAGGCTTTGCTGGCTAAGCGCAATGAGCTGCTCGGCAAAATGCGCCAAAGCCCGATTTTGAAAGATGTGCGCCCTTCCGGCTTGGAAGATGCGCCGCAGCTGAAAATCGACATCAACCGCCAAGCCGCTGCCGCGCAAGGCATCAGCTTTTCCAGCATTCAGGCCACGTTGGCTTCGGCTTTGGGCTCGTCTTATGTGAACGACTTTCCCAATAAAGGCCGTCTGCAACGGGTGATTGTGCAAGCAGAAGCCGCGTCGCGCATGCAGCCGGCAGACATCTTGGCACTGACTGTGCCCAACAGCAGCGGTGTGGTTGTGCCGCTTTCCACCATTGCTACTGTGGCTTGGGAAAATGGTATGGAGCAGAGCCAGCGTTTCAACGGCTATCCGGCCATGCAACTCACCGGCGCACCTGCCGAAGGCTATTCTACGGGTGATGCCATGAACGAAGTGCAACGCTTGGTGGATGACTTGGGCGGCGCTTACAGCTTGGAATGGACCGGCCAGTCGCGCGAAGAAATCAAGAGCGGCTCGCAAACCATGATGCTCTACACCTTTGCCGCAATTGCCGTGTTCTTGGCTTTGGCTGCGCTTTATGAGAGCTGGTCGATTCCGATGGCGGTGATTTTGGTGGTGCCATTGGGCGTGCTGGGTGTGGTATCCGGCGTGTGGTTGCGCGGTTACGATAATGGTATATACTTCCAAATCGGCCTGATTACCGTGATGGGTTTGAGTGCGAAAAATGCGATTTTGATTATCGAATTTGCCAAAGATTTGCAGGCTCAAGGCAGAACGGCGCTGGAAGCAGCGCTTGAGGCCGCGCATCTGCGTTTCCGCCCGATTATCATGACTTCGTTGGCATTTATTCTGGGCGTGGTGCCTTTGTATATCGCATCGGGTGCCAGCTCGGCCAGCCAACGTGCAATCGGCACCAGCGTGTTTTGGGGCATGAGCGTCGGCACTTTCTTGGCTGTGTTCTTGGTGCCGCTGTTTTATGTGGTGGTGCGTAAATTCTTTAAAGGCGGTAAACGCCAGCAAGAACAACTGGCAGTCGAATCTGCCGGAGCCGCAACAGATGTGAGCGAAGAAGAGCGTGTTCGACACGACAACAAGGATTAAAAATGAAAGCAATGAAATTTAAACCCGCCATCAGCGCTGCTGCGGTGAGCTTGGCCTTGTCGGCCTGCGCCATGATTCCGAAATACGAGCAGCCTGCCGTGGCTGTGCCGGAAGCATTTCAGCACGACACAGCGCAAAGCGGTATTGTGGCGGCTTCATTGGGCTGGCAAGATTATTTTGCCGACCCGCGCCTGCACCGCCTGATTGAAATTGCGCTCGAGCGCAACACCGATTTGCGCGGTGCGGCGCTCAATGCCGAAGCCGTGCGCGCGCAATATATGATCAGCCGCGCCGCCTTGCTGCCCGGCATCAATGCCAGCGGCACCGGCCAGCGCGGGCGGGTGGCGGCCGATTTGAGTGGTTCGGCAGGCGGTTCATATGTGTCTTCCGCTTACAATGTCGGCTTAGGTGTGACGTCTTATGAGCTCGACTTGTTCGGCAAGGTGCGCAGCACCAGCCAAGCCGCATTGCAAAGCTATTTTGCCAGCGTGGCCAGCCGCGATGCCACCCACCTGAGCCTGATTTCATCGGTGGCCAAAGCCTATTTCAACGAGCGCTATGCCGAAGAGCGTATGGCCTTGGCGCAGCGGGTGCTGCAAACGCGCGAGCAAACCTATAAGCTCACGCAGCTGCGCCACCGTGCCGGCGTGATTTCGGCGGTGGATTTGCGCCAGCAGGAAGCCTTGATTGAATCGGCTAAGGCCGATTACGCCAGCGCCGTGCAGGCGCGTGAGCAGGCGCGCAATGCCATGGCGGTGCTGCTGAACCAGCCGCTGCCGGCCGATTTGCCCGCCGGCTTGCCGCTGAGCCGCCAGTTTGCCATCAAGCAATTGCCGGCCGGTTTGTCGTCTGAGGTGTTGCTCAACCGCCCCGATATCCGCGCGGCCGAATTTGCGCTGAAAAGAGCCAATGCCAATATCGGCGCGGCGCGGGCGGCATTTTTTCCCAGCATCAGCCTCACCGGCATGATAGGCACCGGCTCCACCGAGCTGAGCGGTTTGTTTAAAGGCGGCAACAGCACTTGGACATTTGCGCCCAGCATCAATCTGCCGATTTTCAATTGGGGCAGCAATGTGGCCAACTTGGATTACGCCAAAATCATGCAACAGGCGGAAATCGTGAACTACGAAGCGGCGGTGCAATCGGCTTTCCGAGATGTGTCCGATGCCTTGGTGGCACGAGAGCAGCTGGATAAAACCTATGCTGCCAACGCGCAGCAAAGCAAGGCTTATGCCGATGCGCTGCGCTTGATCAACCTGCGCTACCGCCACGGCGTGGCCAGCGCGCTGGATCTGCTTGATGCCGAACGCAGCAGCTATGCTGCCGACACCACCCAGCTGGCCACCCAGCTCACCTTGCTGGAAAATATGGCCGATTTGTATAAGGCTTTGGGCGGGGGCTTGAAGCAGCACACGGAAACAGCGCAACCCTGAAAGGCGTAAAGCCCGAGGCCGTCTGAAACATTCAGACGGCCTTTTTATTGAAGCATACTTATTCAAAGAAGTAATACCAATTCAAAAAAGTAAGCTAACAAGGCGGCGAGCCTGCGGCAGTACGATGGTGCGGCAAGCTAAGACAATGCAGTAAGGTTATTTTTAGGATGGGTATCAGATGATTTGGCAGGCTTTGCGGAAAAAACATTTGCATTATGCAAAGGCGGGGAAAAGCTGCTATACTTATCAACTTTCCCGCTGCTTTCTCAAGTGTTTGGGAAAAGCAACATTCTTGCGGTTTATTGCCATAAAAATACAGCCGATTCAAAATGCTACTTGAAAAAGAGCAGTGTTTCGTGGTATAAATCGCGTTTTACTATTTTAGAAGTTTGGAGACTAACCATGGCACGAGTTTGCAAAGTGACCGGTAAGCGCCCGATGTCTGGCAATAACGTATCACACGCCAACAACAAAACCAAACGTCGTTTTTTGCCCAACTTGCAATCACGTCGTTTTTGGGTAGAGAGTGAAAACCGCTGGGTTCGCTTGCGCGTATCAAACGCTGCATTGCGCACCATCGATAAAGTAGGCATTGATGTCGTATTGGCTGATTTGCGTGCTCGCGGTGAAGCTTAATTTAATCAGATATAATTAAGGATTACTGCAATGCGCGATAAAATCAAACTGGAATCAAGTGCGGGTACCGGTCATTTTTACACCACGACCAAAAACAAACGCACCATGCCCGGCAAGCTGGAAATCAAAAAATTTGATCCGGTAGCCCGTAAACACGTTATCTACAAAGAAACCAAATTGAAATAATCGGTTTTTTCAAGACACAAAAGCCTTTGTTGCAAAACAAAGGCTTTTTTATATTTGAGGCCGTCTGAAAGTTTTTCAGACGGCCTTTATGATGATGCGATGCACGGCTGTTTAGCCGGTGAGCTGGCGGGTGATCAGCTTTTTCAGCGGCGGCAGGTTGTTGCTCACGCGCAGCACCATGCCGCGCAAAAGCTTGGCCGGCGGGGTTTCGTCGGTGAAAAGCTTCAGCAGCATATTGGTGCCGTGATAAAGCGGTTTGGCATGCAGCATGTGTTTGGTGTCGTATTGCGACAACAGCGCCGGCGCGGCAATATTCTTGCCTTGCCGTGCGGCTTCGAGAACGAGCTTGGCCAAGGTGTCGGCGCTGGCAAGGCCGAGGTTGAAGCCGTGGGCAGTTACCGGATGCATGCCCACGGCGGCATCGCCGATCAGGGCGCTGCGGGTGGCGTAGCAGCGTTGTGCAATCATGCCCACCAGCGGATAGGCGTGCACATCGCTCACCAATTCCATTTCGCCCAAGCGCTTGCCCAGCTGCTTTTCTACGCTCGCGGCCAGCGCTTCGGGGCTGAGCGCGCGCAGCGCATCGGCCTGGTCGCTGTCGACCGTAATCACGGTGTTGGTGAGGTGGGCTTCCAGCGGCAAAAGGGCGATGGTGCGGCCATAATGAAAGCATTCATAGGCCGTGTGTTGGTTGCTGAGGCTGTGTTTCATGCGGCAGACAAACATGGTGCGGCTGTAGTCGTGCATATCGCAGCCGATGCCGAGCTGGCGGCGGGTTTGCGAAAAGCGGCTGTCGGCGGCCAAGAGCAGGCTCGCGCTGAGGGTTTCGCCGTTTTCCAACACCACGCGGGCTTCTTCGGGCGTGGTGTGCACGTTTTGCACGCCGGTGCCGCATAAAATCTGAACATTGTCCAGCCCTGCCACGGTGTCGTAAGCGGCTTTGCGGATATTGTGGTTGGATATCAAATAGCCCAAGCAATCGGCCGGCTCGCCGCGCGCTTCGGTGGGCTGGGGAAAGTGCAGCTGATAAGATGATTGGCCGTTGAGCACTTTGGCATCGCGCAGCGGGTAGATTTCGTGTTCGGCAATGCGCTGCCACATGCCCAAGCGCTGCATAATGGCTTTGGAAACGTGGGTGAGCGCGATTTCGCGGCCGTCGTAGGGCGGGTTTTGCAGAATATCGAGCGGGCTTTTTTCGATCAGGGTCACGCTCAGGCCGCTGCCGGCCATTTCGGCGGCAAAGCTCAGGCCGGCGGGGCCGGCGCCGACGATCAGAATATCGCTGTGTGAAGTCATGTTGCGTTTTCCTTGGGAATGTTTTCTCTGCGGCAGGATAAACGAAACATGCTTTTAATGTGCAACTTTTTGCAGCAGGTTTGTGGCAGGTCAATATCAATATCAGTGTGCAAAGTTCCAGACGGCCTTGGGGAAAATAAAAAATCAGGCCGTCTGAAAAACGATTGAGTTTTCAGACGGCCTGATGTGCTTGATGGCCCGGCCAACAGGAATCGAACCTGTATTTTACGCTTAGGAGGCATACGTTCTATCCGTTGAACTATGGCCGGCGATTTGCGGAAAGTTTACGACACGCGCGAGAGCGATTCTTCGGCCAGGCCGCGCATGGCGCGGGTGATGTCGTTGTCGGGCAGCTTATCGAGGCAGGCGAGGGCTTTGGCCACGGCTTTGCGCGCTTCGTTAACCGAATAAGCCAGCGCATCCGAGCCGGTAACGTGGGCGTGGATTTTGTCGAAATAGCTGCGGTCGGCTTGTTGCAGTGCGCTGCGCACATCATCGGCGGCTTCGGGGCTGCCTTGCTGCATCAGGTAAATCAACGGCAGCGTGGGCTTGCCTTCGGCCAAATCATCACCGACATTTTTGCCGATTTCGGCGGTGTCGCCCGAATAATCGAGCACATCATCGATGATTTGAAAAGCTGTGCCCACATACATGCCGTAATCTTTCAGCGCCTGCTCCTGCTCCGGCGCAGCACCGGCCAAAATCGCGCCCACTTGGGCGGCGGCTTCGAAAAGCTTGGCGGTTTTGTATTGAATCACTTGCACATATTCGGCTTCGGTGATGTCGGTGTTGCCGATATTCATCAGCTGCATCACCTCGCCCTCGGCAATAATATTGGTGGCATCGGCCATCACTTCGAGAATTTTCATGCTGCCCGAGCCCACCATCAATTGGAATGCGCGGGTGTAGAGAAAATCGCCCACCAGCACGGCAGCAGCGTTGCCGAAAAGATTGTTGGCCGTTTGGCGGCCGCGGCGCAATTCGCTTTCATCCACCACATCATCGTGCAGCAGGGTGGAAGTGTGGATAAATTCCACCATTGCCGCGAGCGAATAGAGCTTTTCGTGGTCGTAGCCCAGCGCTTTGCCGGCCAAAATGGTGATAATCGGGCGCAGGCGCTTGCCGCCGGCGCTGATGATATAGGTGCCGATTTGGGCAATCAGTGCCACTTCCGATTGCACGGCTTGGCTGATTACAACGTTGACTTTGGCCAAATCTTCGTTCAGATGGCGTTGGAAATAAGGCAGATTTTCAAGCATGGCTGTTGGGCGGCTTTGTGGCTGGGGCGCTTGCGGGCGCTGGTTTTTAAAGGCAATATAGCGGGTGATTATAGCAGCAAAGCCGCCTGATTGCATGGATTATACCCATTCAAAAAATAACCTTTCTGCGTTGTCTCGCCTTGCCGTGCTATCTGTGCTGGCTTCGGCTCTTCACCTTGTCAGCTTATTTTTTGAATGGATATTGTCGGCGCTTTTTTGTGCCTGTGTGGTGCGCCGTTTTCAGACGGCCTCGGTTGGCGGAAAGGAATAAAGCTTTGACAAAACAAAATAGTATGGCTATAATTCTCGATTCCGTGCATGGTGCGCGGAAGTTTTAACCAGAATTCTCATGGAGTTGAGTATGTACGCGGTCGTAAAAACCGGCGGTAAACAATACAAAGTTACCGTTGGCGAAAAATTGAAAGTAGAACAGATACCAGCCGAACTCGACAGCCAAATCGAACTGAACGAAGTTTTGATGATTGCTGACGGCGAATCTGTAAAAGTTGGCGCGCCCTTTATCGAAGGCGCCAAAGTAACGGCTAAAGTAGTGGCCCACGGCCGCGGCGATAAAATCCGCATTTTCAAAATGCGCCGCCGCAAGCACTACCAAAAACGCCAAGGCCACCGCCAAAATTTCACCCAAATCGAAATCGTGGCAATCGCTTAATTTAACAGTTTAGGAGTAAGGTAATATGGCAACCAAAAAAGCTGGTGGTAGCTCTCGAAATGGTCGCGATTCAGAAGCCAAACGCCTGGGCGTAAAAGCCTTCGGCAGCGAGCTGATTCCGGCAGGTTCAATCATCGTGCGTCAGCGCGGCACCCGTTTCCACGCCGGTGAAAACGTAGGTATGGGCAAAGACCACACCTTGTTCGCCAAAGTGGACGGTTATGTGGAATTCGCCACCAAAGGCGCACTCAACCGCAAAACCGTGAGCGTACGCCCCTACACCGGCGCCGATGAATAATCGTCGATGCTGCTGATGCGGTAAAAAAAGCCCTGCGATTGCAGGGCTTTTTTTGTGCGAAGTATGGGCATAAAGGCCGTCTGAAAAATGAATCTTTCAGACGGCCTTGATTTTAGGGGGTTGTTCACATTTCATCATGCAGCAATCTTTTGGCTCAAAAGAGCGCCTGCTGCGTTGAAAATGCGTGCAAAGGTGTTCAACCTTACTGCGTTTTCCACCTTGCAAGCGCGCTTTTGCCCTCAAAAGCTTACGTGCGGATGAATGGTGAACCCGACCCTCGCATAGCAGGTTTTCCGGCCAAACTTCAACTCATTGTGCAACCTGTCATGCTTTCTGCCGGTAAATCTTTTTGTCGACCCAATACACCAAAAGCAGCACCGGCACGCCCAAAAGTGCGGTAAACATAAAAAAGCCGGGGTAGCCGATTTTATCGACAATCGAGCCGGAATAGCCGCCCAAGGTTTTGGGCAGCAGCGTCATCAGCGAGCTGAAAATCGCATATTGCACGGCAGTGAAGCGGATGCTGGTGAGCGCCGATAAAAAAGCGATAAACACCGCACCGGCGAGCCCCGCCGCCAAGTTATCAAAGCCCACCGCCAAATACATAAACGGCACATCATGCCCGCGCCAAGCGAGCAGGATAAACATCAGATTGGTGGCGGCGGCCAGCACGGCGCCGGCCATCATCATTTTCATCAGCGAAAAACGCTGCGAGAGCAAGCCGCCCAAAAAGCCGCCGGCAATCGCCATAATCACGCCGAAGGTTTTCACCGCGGCGGCGATTTCTTCTTTGCTGAAGCCCATATCCTGATAAAACACATTGGAAATCACACCGGCCACAATATCCGAAATGCGGTAAAGGCCGATTAATGCCAACAAAAGCAGGGCGGATTTGCCATAGCGGCGGAAAAAGTCGGCCACCGGCTCCACCCAAGTGTTCACCGCCAGCGATTTGGCCACCAGGCCGCTTTTCACCACCAGCGTGCCGGCCGCAGCGGCCACCGCCACCGAAAGCAGCAGACGCAGCGATTCGAGCAAAAAGCCGGCCAACACACCGCCGCTTTGCGGCAGCAGCCGGCCAAAGCCGATAAAGGCGGCCACAAAAGCGCCCACCGCGCAGGCAAAAAGCAGCAGCAGGCGGAAATTGTCGGCGGCCGGGCGCGCGGCAGTGGCGGCGCGCGAGCTGTCCGGCTCGCGTGTAAACAGCGTGGTGGCCACGCCCACACCCATCACCGCCGCCATAATCAGATAAGTTTGCTGCCAGGCGCGATACACATAAGCCTGCTCGTGCGAGCCCAGCCAAGCGGCCAAAAACAGCGCGCCCGCGCCCGCCACAATCATGCCGATGCGGTAGCCCGCATTATAAGTGGCCGCAATCACCGACTGCATGGCGCTGTCGCCTTGGGCGATTTCGATGCGGTAGGCATCAATCACCACATCTTGAGTGGCCGAAGAGAAGCCCAGCAACACCGCCGAGAGCGCCATGTAAACCAACGCCGTTTCGGTGGTGGGGTTGATCATCGCCATCAGGCAGATGGCGGCAATAATCATCGCCTGAGCCAGCAAGAGCCAAGCGCGGCGGCGGCCGAGCAGGCGCGTGAAAAGCGGCAGCGGCAGCGAATCAATCAGCGGTGCCCACACGAATTTAAACGAATAAGCCAAAGCGGCCCAGCTGAACATGGTTACCGTGCTGCGCTCCACACCCGCTTCGCGCAGCCACAGCGAGAGGCTGGAGAAAATCAGCAAAATCGGCACACCGGCCGAAAAACCGAGCAAAAATAAAGTAACTGCGCGGCGGTCGGCATAGGCGGCAGCGGCCGAGCGCCAGCTTTTTTGAGGTGCAGACATAAAACACAATCAGCGGCCGCCTGCTTTCAGACGGCCTTTGTCATTAAAGAGAGCGGCTATTGTAGCAAGTATGGTTTGAGGCCGTCTGAAAAGTTTGCCGCCCTTGATTTCAGACGGCCTGCAACCATATTGCCTAGCATCAGAACTTATCAAGCAGAAAGAACAACATGACCAGCAACACACCCGCCGCAGCCGGCCACGCCGATTGCCGCACCCGTTTTATTTTCGACAACATGCCCGTGCGCGGGCTGCATGTGCGCCTGCAAGAAGTGTGGCAACACATTGAGGGGCGCAAACATTATCCGGCCGCCATCCGCCAGGCTTTGGGCGAATTGCTCGCCGCCGGCGCATTGCTTTCGAGCAATCTTAAAATCGAGGGCACGCTGATTGTGCAAGTTCAGGGGCAGGGCCGCCTGAAAATGCTGGTGGTAGAAGCCACTTCCGGCCACACCTGCCGCGCCACTGCGCGTTGGGACGAGCAGGCCGAAATCGGTGATGATGAAAATCTGCGCGATTTGCTTGGCGACAACGGCGTGTTTGTGATTACCTTGCAGCCGCAAGAGGGCGAGCCGTGGCAGGGCGTGGTGCCGCTTGAGGGTGGCAGCATTGCCGAAATGCTGATGAATTACATGAAGCGCTCCGAGCAGCTCGACACCTTTATTGCGCTGGCCGCATCCGATCAAGCTGTGGGCGGTTTGCTGCTGCAACGTCTGCCGGAAGAAACCCTCGATGCCGAAGCCTGGAATCATGTGGAAACGCTGGCGCGCACCGCCACGGCCCATGAGTTGGCCAATTTGGATGCGCAACACATGCTCTACCGCCTGTTTCACGAAACCCCGCCGCGCGTGTTTGCACCGGAAAACATCGAATTTGCCTGCACCTGCTCACGCGGCAAAGTGAGCGATATGCTGCTGATGCTGGGCGGCGAAGAAATCGGCGAAGTGGTGGCCGAGCAAGGCAGCGTGGAAATTGATTGCGATTTTTGCAATGAGAAATATGTGTTTGACGAAACCGATGTGAATGCGCTGTTTGGCGCCGATGTGGTGAATGCCGTGCGCATGGAGGCGCAGCGGATTCAGTGATACCCATTCAAAAAGGTAAGCTAACAAGGCGGCGAGCCTGCGACAGTACAGATAGTACGGCAAGGCGAGGTAACGAAGTTAGGTTATTTTTTTGGATTGGTATGATGCATGGCATTTCAAATTAATCATCGTTGTTCAACAGATAAAATAAAGGCCGTCTGAAACTTTTTTCAGACGGCCTTTATTGTAAATCCACGCCGCTCAGGCGGCGATTTCTTCCAAACGCAGGCAAGCCACCAGCCGGCCTTTCCATTCGCGCAAGGCCGGCTCTTCTTGTGCGCAACGTGTTGTGGCGTGCGGGCAGCGTTGGTGCAGGGCGCAGCCGCCGGGCGGGTTGAGCGGGCTGGGCAATTCGCCCTTGAGCTGCAAATCGGTTTTGTGGCCGTTCACGCTGGGCGCGGCGGCCAAAAGTGCTTGGGTGTAGGGGTGTTGCGGGGCAGCGAAAATCGCTTCTTTGGGGCCGTGCTCCACCGCGCGGCCGAGATACATCACCATCACATCATCGGCCACATGGCGCACCACGGAAAGATTGTGCGAAATAAACACATAAGCGGTGTGATATTGATCCTGCAAATCCATAAACAGATTCAACACCTGCGCCTGAATCGACACATCCAGCGCAGAAGTGGACTCGTCGGCCACCACGATTTTCGGATTGAGCATCATGGCGCGGGCCAGCGCGATGCGTTGGCGCTGGCCGCCTGAAAACATATGCGGATAGCGGCCGGCATGCTCGGGGCGCAGGCCGACCTGCCGCATCATGGCGTGCACTTTTTCCTGCTTTTCGGCTTTAGTGAGCCGGGTGTGGATGGTGAGCGGCTCGGTGAGCTGATAGGCGATGGTTTGGCGCGGGTTGAGGCTGCCGAAGGGGTTTTGAAACACCATCTGGATTTCCGAGCGCAAGTGTTTCAAGGCGCGCTTGCCCAGCTTGGCGGTGGCGGCTTGGTTGATAAACAATTCGCCTTCCGAGGGCGCTTCAATCAGCGTGAGCTGGCGCGCCAGCGTGGATTTGCCGCAGCCCGATTCGCCCACCACCGCCAGCGTTTTACCGGCGGCCAGTTCAAACGACACGCCGTTGAGCGCTTTGACCACGGCGCGGCCTTTGCCGATGCCGAGCGACACGGGATAATGGCGGTGCAGATTATCGGCTTTCAATACAATGGTTTGGCTCATGCTGGGGCTCCGGAAATCGGGTGGGCGCTCAGGGCGGAATGAATGCAGCGCACATGGCCGTGGACGCTCGGCTGCCACGGCGGCGGGGCTTCACAGGCGGCTTCTTTATAGGGGCAGCGCGGTGCGAGCAGACAGCCGGCGGGGCGGTCGTATTGGCCGGGCACCACGCCGGGCAGGCTGTGCAGGCGGCTTTGGCCGAGCGCCAATTCGGGAATGGCTTGCAGCAAGGCTTCGGTGTAGGGATGCGCGGGGGTTTGGAAGATGGCGGGCACGGTGCTGGTTTCCACCACTTGGCCGGCATACATCACCGCCACATCGCGCGCGTTTTCGGCCACCAGCCCCAAATCGTGGGTGATCAGCACCATCGCCATTTGCCGCTCTTGTTGCAGCCGGTGCAGCAAATCCATAATCTGCGCCTGCACGGTTACATCCAGCGCGGTGGTCGGCTCATCGGCAATCAAAAGCTTGGGTTCGCAGGCGAGCGCCATGGCAATCATCACGCGCTGGCTCATGCCGCCTGAAAGCTGGTGCGGATACACATTGAGCCGGTTTTTGGCATCGGGAATTTCCACCAAATCCAGCAAGGCCAAAATGCGTTGCTTCACCGCCGCGCCGCGCAGGCCGAGATGGGTTTTCAACACTTCGCCGATCTGCATTTGCACGGTAAAGCTGGGGTTGAGGCTGGTCATGGCATCTTGGAAAATCATCGAAATGTCTTTGCCGATGATTTTGCGCTTATCGCGGGCAGACAAGGTTTGCAGATTTTGCCCGTCAAATTCCAGTTTATCCGCTGTGATGGCGGCCGAATCGGGCAATAGCCCCATCAAGGCCATCATGCTCACTGATTTGCCCGAGCCCGATTCGCCCACCACCGCCAGCACTTCGCCGGCGTTTACCTTCAGCGACACCCCATCCACCGCCCGAAAAGCGCGCGCGCCCGAGCCGAAGGTGACCGACAGATTTTCAATGCTTAACAAGGTTTGCTTTTCCATATCACGACACCTGTTTCAATTTGGGGTCGAGGGCATCGCGCAGGCCGTCGCCGGTGAGGTTGATGGAAAGTGCGGCCAAAAACACCGACAAGCCCGGCCAAATCGCCAGCCACACATTGCTCTGGATATATTGGCGCGCCGTACCGAGCATGGCGCCCCATTCGGCATCGGGCGGCTGCACGCCGAAGCCGAGAAAGCCGATGGCACCGGCTTCGAGAATGGCGGTGGAAAAAATCATGGTGGCCTGCACAATCAGCGGCGCCATGCAGTTGGGCAAAATGGTGACAAACAAAAGCCGCAGCGTGCCCGCGCCCATCACTTTCGAGGCGGTGAAGTAATCGCGCTGCAATTCCACCATGGCGGTGGCGCGGGTGAGGCGGATAAACGGCGGCATGCACACCAAGGCAATGGTGATGATGGTGTTGGTCATCGAGGGGCCGAGAATGGCGGCGATGATGATGGCGAGCAACAGGCTGGGATACGACATCAAAATATCGTTAACCAGCATCACGCCCTTGCCCCACACTTTGGGCCAAAAAGCGGCGGAAAGGCCGAGGCTCACGCCGATCAACATCGAAAGCCCGGTGGCGCACAAGCCGATAAAAAGCGAATAGCGCGCGCCATATATCACACGCGAGAGCGTGTCGCGCCCGGCATCGTCGGTGCCTAACGGAAAAGCGGCCTCTCCGCCGAGAAAAGCGGGCGGCAGCTGCTCTTTGCCGGTGAAAAGCTGATAAGGGTCGTGCGGCGCCAGCAGGGGCGCGAGCAGGGCGGATATCACCATAATGATGAGCACGACCAAGCCGAGCACAGCGCCTTTGTTGCGGAAAAAAGTGGCGGCAAAAAGCTGCCATTGGCTGGGCGGCACGGGCGCGGTTTGCACGGCGGTTTGGGTGGTCATATTGTGTTCCTGATGTTTTATTTCGGATGCGCTCTTTCAGACGGCCTTAGCTTTCAGACGGCTTTACGAAGCATGGCGGATACGCGGATTAATCACGCCGTATAAAATATCCACCAACAGGCTCACCAGCATCAGCGCGGTGGCCACCAGCAAAATGCCGTTTTGCACAATCGGATAATCGCGGGTGAAAAAGCCGTCGAGCAGCCAGCTGCCCACGCCGGGCCAGCTGAAAATGGTTTCGGTGAGAATGGCGCCGGCCAAAAGCGTGGCCGCCTGCAAGCCCACCACGGTTACCACTGTAATCAGCGCATTGCGCATCACATGCACCATAATCACGCGGCGCGGCGAGAGGCCTTTGGCGCGCGCGGTGCGCACATAATCTTCGCCCAACACTTCTAAAATGGCCGAGCGCGTCATGCGCGCAATCATGGCCAGCGGAATGGTGGAAAGGGCAATCGAGGGCAGGATAAAGTGTTTCACCACATCCCAAAAAGCGCCGCTCTGGCCGGAAAAGAGTGAGCCGAGCAGCCATGAGCCGTAGAGCGGCTGCACATCGAGATATTGCGCCACCGAAATCACGCCCGACACCGGCAGCCAGCCCAAGTAATGGGCGAAAATGCCGGTGAGAATCGGCCCCAAAAGATAAATCGGCATCGAATAGCCGGCCAGCGCGCCCGACATCAGCGTGTAATCGAGCCAGGAGCCGCGCCGCAACGCGGCAATCACGCCCATGGTAATGCCCAAAATGCTGGCAATCAGAATGGCGCAAAAAGCCAGCTCCACGGTGGGCACGAAATGCTGGAAAAAATCTTGCAACACCGGCGTGCGCGTGCGGAACGATTCGCCGAAATTGCCTTGCAGAATATTGGTGAGGTAATGCCAGTATTGCACCGGCAAAGGCAGATCCAGCCCCAGCCGCTGCAAAGCTTGGGCGTGCATGGCCGGATCAACGGCTTTTTCGCCCATCATGATTTCCACCGCATCGCCCGGCACCAGCCGGATCAGGGTGAAAGTGGAGAGCGTGAGACCCAGATAAACCGGTATCAGAATCAAAACGCGGCGCAACACATAAAACAGCATGATAAACACTCTTGGTTTGGGCAACGATCAATGCTTGGGTGCAAGCGTGATGCCTGTAAAACAACACCGCTCCGGCAGATGCCGGAGCGGCATTCAGACGGCCTTTATTCTACTTTCACGCCATCAAAGCGCACGGAGCCGAAGGGGCTGATTTTGTAGTCTTTCACATTCGGGGTGGCAAAAACGGTCACCACTGAGTGCGCCATGGTGGTCCAGGGCAGCTGCTCTTTGAAAATCACCTGCGCCTGCTCGTAATCGGCCACACGTTGATCGTGGTCGTTGGTGCGTTTGCCGTTGACCACGAGCTTGTCGAAATCTTTGTTGCACCAGCGCGAATAGTTGTTGCCGCCCACGGCTTCGCAGCTCAAGAGCGTGCCCAGCCAGTTGTCGGGGTCGCCATTGTCGCCGGTCCAGCCCACGATAATCGCATCCGGCTCGCCTTTTTGCGCGCGCTTGAGGTATTCGCCCCATTCATAAGTGACCAGCTTGGCTTTCACGCCCACTTTGGCCCAATCGGCCTGCACCATTTCCGCCATCAGCTTGGCGTTGGGGTTATACGGGCGCTGCACCGGCATATACCACAGGTTGAATTCCTGATTTTCGGGCACACCGGCTTCTTTCAAAAGCGTTTTGGCTTTTTCGGGATCGTAAGGTGCATCTTTGAGGGTTTTGTTGTAGCTCCATTGGGTGGGCGGCATCGGGTTGGTGGCTTTGATGCCGGCACCTTGATACACGGCATTGATGATGGCATCTTTGTTGATCGCCATATCCAGCGCTTGGCGCACTTTCACATCACCCAGTTTGCCGTGCTCGACGTTGTAGCCCAGGTAGCCCACGTTGAAGGCCGGTTGATCCATCACGGTGACTTTGCCGGATTTTTTGGCCGCTTCGATTTCGGCCGGTTTCGGATAGGCGGCCACATTGCATTCACCGGCCTGCACTTTTTGTGCACGCACGGCTGAATCTTTGGTGATCACAAACACCAAGTTGTCGATGTGGATATTGTCTTTATCCCAATAATCGGGGTTTTTGGCATAGCGGATTTGCGCGTCTTTTTGGTAAGACTTAAACACAAAAGGACCGGTGCCCACGGGCTTGGTGTTGATGTCGGCCGCTTTGCCTTCTTTCACCAATTTATCGGCGTATTCGGCCGAATCGATATAGGCAAAAGGCATGGCGATGTTTTGCAGGAAGGGCGCTTCCACTTCTTTGAGGGTGATTTTAACGGTGCGGTCGTCCACTTTTTCAACCGACTGAATCAAATCGGGCAAGCCCATGTCGACTGAATAGGGAAATTCGGCCGGATAAGCCTTGTTGAAATCGAAATTTTTGTCGGTGAGGCGTTTGAAAGTAAACACCACGTCATCGGCATTGAAATCGCGCGAGGGGGTGAAATAATCGGTGGCGCCGAATTTCACGCCTTGGCGCAGGTGGAAGGTGTAGGTTTTGCCGTCGGGTGAAATATCCCAGCTTTCGGCCAGCGCGGGTTGGATTTCGGTTTCGCCGCGTTTGAATTCAACCAGGCCGTTGTAGAGCGGATAAGAGCTGGCATCGAAATCGGTGCCCGCGGTGTATTGCGCGGGATCGAAGCCGGCAGGGCTGCCTTCAGAACAATAAATGAGCGCTTTGCTCTCGCCCTTGGCATTTTGTTGCGAAGCGCCGGCATCGGCGCTGTCGGTTTTGCTGCCGCCGCCGCATGCGGCCAAGCCCAAAGTCAATGCAGCCAGGGCGGTCAGTTTGAAAAACGGTTGTTGCATGACGACTTCCTTTTCTTGATGGTGAGCAAAATCGTGCGCTGGGTTTGCGCGTATTGTATCGGCGAGCCAACATTGCTGCGTGTTGAAATGGGCGCAGCGCTGAAGGCTGCGTTGTCACATAATATACACTTCAATAAAAATGTAAAGCAAGGTGTGGGCGCGTAAATTATGGTGTTTTGTTAATACTTGTTTTTTATAAAACAATGGCTTGAATTCGATTTGATTGGAGAAATGTTTTCAATTTAATGAAATATCGCTTGCGTGGTGAAATGTAGTTATCCAACAAAAAAAGCGATGTAAGTAGGTGATAAAGCATTGAGGCCGTCTGAAACGTTTCAGACGGCCTCAATGCTTTAAGTGCAAATGCTTATTTTTTCAGCGAATCGCGGATTTCGCGCAGCAGCACCACTTCTTCGCTCGGCTCGGCCGGTGCTTCTTCCACCGGGGTTTCGCGTTTGAGCTTGCTGATGGCTTTGATCACGGCAAAAATGGCGGCGGCAATAATCAGGAAGCTGATGATGGTGTTGATAAACACGCCCACGTTGAGGGTAACGGCGCCGGCGGCTTTGGCAGCGGCCAAAGAAGCATAGCCGGCTTCAGGTGCGGGCACGCCGTCTTTCAGGGTGATGAAGAGGTTGGAGAAATCCACACCGCCCAACAACAAGCCGATGGGGGGCATGATCACATCGTCTACCAGCGATTTCACGATGCCGCTGAATGCAGTACCGATAACCATACCGACGGCCAAATCAATCACGTTGCCGCGCATGATGAAATCTTTAAATTCCTGTTTTAAAGACATGATGTTTCCTTTTCGAAAAATGGGTTATAAAAAATTGATTTGAATCAAATAAATGCAATTTGGGCAGATTTTACCCACTTTTTGGTAAGCAAAAGTATGCAATGGTTAAATTGTGTAGGTTTGACGCATGGGAAAAGAATTTGTTCCGCTCAGGCGTAAAAAAGGCCGTCTGAAAAAAGGCAAGATGTAAAAATGCTACACTTTTCTTTTCAGACGGCCTGTTTGATAGATGTTGCTGTCAATACAAATATAGTGGAATAAGTGCAAAATTGATACAGACCGGCGAAAAATGTACGGTTCGACCACGCACGCAGAAGCCGGTTTAAACGCGTGCGTGGCTGCGCCACACACCCAGCACACGATTTGAGATTTCTTATTTTTGCATCCGTTTTTCTTTGATTTCACCATCTAAAAACACAGCGCCATATCGCAATGGGCTGTGTTTCGGTTTGCACCAATCTTGGACGCGCTTATTCTTCTTCTTCGGGGTCGTTCAGCGCATTGATGCTGTAGCCGCCGTCGACATAAGTGATTTCGCCGGTGATGCCCGAGGCGAGATCAGAGAGCAAGAAGGCGGCGGTGTTGCCCACTTCTTCGATGGTTACGTTGCGGCCGAGCGGGTTGTGCGAAGCCACATGGCTCAGGAGCTTGCTGAAGTCGGCAATGCCCGAAGCGGCCAAGGTTTTGATGGGGCCTGCGGAAATGCCGTTGCAGCGGATGCCTTCTTTGCCCAGGCAGGCAGCGGTGAAGCGCACGCCGGCTTCGAGGCTGGCTTTGGCCATGCCCATTACGTTGTAATTCGGGATGGCACGGATGGCACCCAAATAGGTGAGCGCCACAATGGCGCCGTTGCGGCCCTGCATCAGCGGGCGCGCGGCTTTGGCCAGCGCGGGCAGGCTGTAGGCCGACACTTCGTGCGCCACGCGGAAGGCTTCGCGGCTGATGCTGTCGAGAAAATCGCCGCCCAGCGCTTCGCGGGGCGCAAAGCCGATGGAGTGCACGAGGCCGTCGAGGCCGCCCCAGTGTTTGCCCAAATCGGCAAAAGCCTGCTCGATTTCTTCGTCGCTCTGCACATCGCAGCGAAACACCAAATCGGAGCCCAGCTCTTTGGCCATTTTGCGCACGCGCTCTTCGAGTTTGTCGACAACATAAGTAAAGGCAAGCTCGGCGCCTTGCTCGTGGCATGCTTTGGCGATGCCGTAAGCGATGGAGCGCTCGGAAATCATGCCGGTAATGAGGATTTTTTTACCTTGCAAAAAGCCCATTTTTTTATCCTTAGCAGTGGTTTTGCTGTTGTATTAAGCGGCGCATTATAGCAAATAATCGCTGTTTTGGCAGAGAAAACAATGTTTTCAGACGGCCTGTGGGTTTGTGGGTAAAATAAGGCCGCAATGAAAGGTGAGTGATGATAAAGCAATTGTTTTTTACGGCGCTGTGCAGCCTGCCGGCGTTGGCGCTGGCGGCACACGGCATCAGCCTGGGGCAGCCGCCGCGCTATGCGGCAGGATTTGCCCATTTCCAGTATGCAAACCCGGCCGCGCCCAAGGGTGGCAGCTTTTCGCTGCCGGTGGCCGGCGGCTTCGATACGCTCAACCCGTTTACGCTCAAGGGCGATCACGAAGCGGGCGTGGCCACGCTCACGCTCGACACGTTGATGGCTAAAAGCGATGACGAGCCGTTTGCGATGTATGGCTTGCTGGCCGAAGATGTGTTTGTGGCTTCAGACGGCCTTTCGGTTACGTTCAAGCTCAATCCGAAGGCGCGCTTTCACAATGGCGATGCGGTGCTGGCCAAAGATGTGGCCGCTTCATTCAACACGCTCACGCGCGACGCGGCTGCCGCGCCGATGTATAAATTTTACTGGGCCGATGTGGCGCGGGTGGACACGCCCGATGTGCGCACGGTGGTGTTCCGCTTCAAGCAGCGCAATGCCGAATTGCACATGACGCTGGGCGAATTGCCGGTGTTTTCCCACAAAAGCTATCCCAAAGGGCTTGCCGCCGCGCCCAATGCGCTGCCCATCGGCTCGGGGCCTTACCGTTTTGTGCGCGCGGACACCAATCGCCAGAGCGAATACCGCCGCGATGCGGCCTATTGGGCGCAAAACCTGCCCACCCGCAAAGGCATGTACAACTTCGACACCGTGCGTTTTAAATATTACCGCGACGACAGCGTGCGCATCGAGGGCATCAAAGGCGGCCAATACGATTTCGTGCAGGAAAACATCGCCCGCAACTGGGCGCGCGCCTATCCCGAGAGCGTGTTGCAAAAGCGCAATCTGCAAAAACACGAGTGGCAGCACAGCAACACCGCCGGCCTGCAAGGCTTTGTGATGAACACGCGCAGAAAGCCGCTCGACGATATCCGCGTGCGCCGCGCGCTGGTGTTGAGCTTTGACTACGAAAGCATCAACAACCGCCTGTTTTACGGCCTTTATAAACGCAGCTACAGCCTGTTTACCAACGGCAGCATGGCCGCCGAGGGCAAGCCGCAGGGCGCAGAGCGCGCTTTGCTCAACAGCGTGCGCAACAAGCTGCCGGCTGCCGTGTTTGACGAACCGGTGCCGCTGCCGCCGCAAACCGACCCCGCGCTCGGCGTGCGCCCCAACTTGGTGCAGGCGCGCGCGCTCTTGCAGTCGGCCGGCTACCGCTACCGGGGCGGCGTGTTGGTGGATAAACAAGGCCGCCCGCTGGTGCTCGAATTTTTGTCGCCGAGCAAAACCTATGAGCGCGTAACCGCCAAATGGCAGCGTGATTTGGCGAAAATCGGCATCAAGCTCAATGTGCGCGTGGCCGATGCGGCGGTGTATCAAAAGCGACGCAACGATTTTGATTACGACCTCACCATTGTGGTGTATGCCAACAGCGAAAGCCCCGGCAACGAGCAATTCAATTATTTCGGCTGCCAAGCCGCGAAAACCCCGGGCAGCAACAACTGGGCCGGCGTGTGCGACCCGGCGGTGGAAACCCTGCTCAAGCGCTTTGAAAACTTCAGCAGCCGTGCCGAGCTCACCACCGCCGCCCGCGCGCTCGACCGCGTGATCCGCCATCAATATATCGTGGTGCCCAATTGGTATGCCGATAAATACCGCGTGATCTACCGCAACACCATCGCGTTGCCCGCGCAGATGCCGCAATATTACAGCGCCACCGATTGGGCGCTGAAAGCCGGTTGGGTGAGGCGCTGAGCGTTGGTGGCGAAAAGGCCGTCTGAAAACATGCTTGCATGTTTTCAGACGGCCAAACCTTTCAGACGGCCAAACCTTTCAGACGGCCAAACCTTTCAGACGGCCAAACCTTTCAGACGGCCAAACCTTTC
>RCMY010001888.1_pt1 | contig 23578 bp, 16 predicted proteins | sample 2041341 | NCBI WGS metagenome assembly RCMY01 (sample SAMN09708234, study PRJNA481090) | Marine sediment metagenome, whole genome shotgun sequencing project.
GGTTCGGCTTCTTCGGTTTCAGTTGTGGGGGATGGTATTGAATCAATGGCTTCGACGCCGTCGTCTGGTGCAATATCCGCTTCGGCCGTTTCAGTCGTAGGGGACACCGTTTCATCAGGTTTTTCGACAATCTCCTCAGCGGATCCCAAGGCGATTTCACTGTTTTCATTCTCAGTCATGGACACGGCGGTGTCTTCGGCTGTACCGGGCGTGGATAACTCCATATTCATCGTTTCAACGGTTTCGGTTTCGGATGTTTTCTTAGGCATGCTTTTATTTCCTAAGTTTAACGCCCGTTCCAACATTAGACCGGACCGAATCAAAAATTTATATGCGAGAATCAATAATGGCTTTTGCTACATTACTGGCTGCTTCTGCATAATTATGAAATTCCATTGAGTATGACGCACGTCCCTGCGTTTGTGAACGCAAATCGGTGGCATAACCAAACATTTCTGAAAGCGGTACTTTGGCACGCACAATTTTTATGCCTGCTACACCGTCTTCCATTCCTTCAATAATCCCTCGGCGGCGGTTAATGTCACCAACAACATCACCCATCCAGTCCTCAGGCGTGGTTACTTCTACCTTCATTATTGGCTCGAGTAACACAGGATTGGCTTTCGCCGCTCCATCTTTAAACCCCATAGAAGCAGCTATTTTAAATGCCATTTCTGAAGAGTCAACATCATGATAAGAACCATCAAATAAAGTGACTTTTATATCCAACATCGGGTAACCGGCCAACACCCCGTTTTGAACTTGTTCTTCACAGCCTTTTTTAACGGCAGGGATAAAGTCTTTTGGTACCGTTCCACCAATGGTTTCATTGACGAACTCGAAACCTGCACCTTCTTCTTGAGGCTCTATGCGCAACCAAACATGACCAAACTGACCTCGGCCACCTGATTGACGTATAAATTTACCTTCCGATTCAACCGATTTTCGGATAGTTTCGCGATAAGACACTTGCGGCTTACCGACTTTACAAGCCACGCTAAATTCGCGTTTCATGCGTTCAACAATAATATCTAAATGTAACTCGCCCATACCTGAGATTATGGTTTGCCCCGACTCATCATCAGTGTGGACCTTAAAAGATGGGTCTTCAGCGGCTAACTTACTTAATGCTACACCCATTTTTTCTTGATCGGCTAAGGACTTAGGTTCTACCGCAATTGAAATAACAGGATCAGGGAAGTCCATCTTCTCTAAGGTAATAACATGACTTGGTGCACACAGAGTTTCGCCTGTAGTGACATCTTTTAAACCAATAGCAGCTGCGATGTCTCCTGCATACACTTCTTTTAGTTCGGCACGATCGTTGGCATGCATTTGCACCATCCGACCGATTCGTTCTTTTTTACCCTTAATAGGATTATAAACCATATCGCCAGTTTTCATGACACCCGAATATACTCGAAAGAAAGTAAGTGTACCTACAAAGGGGTCAGTCGCGATCTTAAATGCTAATGCGGCAAAAGGTTCGTTATCGTCTGAATGTCGCTCGGCTTCAGTTTCTTTACCGTCATCCAAAATACCCGTAATTGCTTTTACTTCTGTTGGCGAAGGTAAATATTCAACCACCGCATCAAGGACTGCCTGAACGCCTTTATTTTTGAAAGCTGAGCCGCAAGTAGCAAGTACAATTTCATTATTAAGCGTGCGAATGCGTAAACCTTTTTTGATTTCGCTTTCAGTGAGCTCTTCACCGCCCAAGTATTTGTCCATCAATTCTTCGTTAGCTTCTGCTGCAGCTTCAATCATTTCAGTACGATATTGCTGAGCCTTATCTAAGTAATTAGCAGGAATTTCTTCGTAAGTAAAAGTAACGCCCTTATCAGCCTCGTTCCAATTGATTGATTTCATCTTAATTAAATCAATTACGCCGGCGAAATCTTCTTCAGCACCAACACTTAATTGAATAGGCACGCAATTTGCGCCAAGACGCTTACGGATTTGTTTAACCACGCGTTCAAAGTCAGCGCCGGTACGGTCCATTTTATTGACAAATACAATGCGCGGCACGGCATACTTGTCAGCTTGACGCCACACCGTTTCAGATTGCGGTTCTACGCCTGACGCGCCACAAAATACGACCACAGCGCCGTCTAACACTCGCAACGATCGCTCTACTTCTATTGTAAAGTCTACGTGACCTGGCGTATCGATGATATTGATTCGATGTTGGTCAAACTGCTTCTCCATGCCCGACCAGAAGCATGTGGTAGCAGCAGATGTAATAGTGATACCACGCTCTTGTTCTTGTTCCATCCAATCCATAGTTGCCGCGCCATCATGCACTTCACCTAGCTTGTGTGAAATACCTGTGTAAAAAAGCACGCGCTCGGTAGTCGTGGTTTTACCCGCATCTACATGCGCAACAATACCTATATTACGATAGCGCTGAATGGGTGTTTCTCGAGCCATTGGATTCTCTATTACTCTTATAATCGTGTAAAAAAAGGTAAAAAAATAAAGGGGTCAGAGTCAATTAATGTTGTCATCGACAAAATTAATTGACTCTGACCCCTTTATTTTTTCAAACTCTCTTAAAGTGCAAAACAGTCTGCCTTATACAGACAGACTGTTATACTTTTATGACATAAAGTCAGACTACCAGCGATAGTGAGCGAAAGCTTTGTTAGCTTCTGCCATGCGGTGAACGTCTTCACGTTTCTTAACCGCACTACCTTTACTGTCTTGCGCATCAATCATTTCTGCAGCTAAACGCTGAGCCATTGATTTCTCGCCACGTTTACGTGCCGCTTCAACCATCCAACGCATACCTAGAGCATTACGACGAACTGGACGAACTTCTACTGGTACTTGATAAGTAGAACCACCTACACGTCGAGATTTAACCTCTACAGTAGGACGGATGTTGTCTAGTGCATCTTCAAATACGTCTAAGTGTGCTTTGCCGGTTTTTTCAGCAACAATTTCTAGGGCACCGTATACGATTTTTTCAGCGGTTGATTTCTTGCCGTCGAGCATTACGACATTCATAAACTTCGCAAGCAATTCTGATTTAAACTTAGGGTCTGGTAGGATTTTTCTTTGACCTACGACTCGTCTTCTTGGCATCTTAATTCTCCGTGGAATTCAGGGGTTTCCCAAAACTCTAATTTAATAGTTTGGCCTTACTAACGGAGAACCGTTAAGATTTAGGCCTTTTTGTACCGTATTTAGAACGGGCTTGTCTACGATCGCTAACACCTGAACAATCCAGTGTACCGCGAACGGTGTGATATCGAACACCTGGTAAATCTTTTACACGACCACCACGAATAAGTACCACGCTGTGCTCTTGTAAGTTATGACCTTCACCACCAATGTATGAAGATACTTCAAAACCGTTTGTTAAACGAACACGACACACTTTACGCATGGCTGAGTTCGGCTTCTTTGGAGTGGTGGTATATACGCGAGTACATACACCACGGCGTTGTGGGCAAGCCTGTAAAGCTACGACGCCTGATTTTTCAACCGGCTTCTTACGGGGCATGCGCACTAACTGGTTAACTGTTGCCATTAACTAGCTCCTGATTATTCTTAAAGTGCTCAAATACAGCTGTAACAAAAGAGCGGTATTTGAACGTTATTTGCAAATGCTAACAAACTGATTTTATTAGTACACTTGCTGCTCGTTTTTTACCCAAAAGCCTAATTATCTTTTTATTAGCGCCGATTACCGGTTCATTTTTTTGCGTAGTTGTTAATGTGCAAATAAGACAAACTGGAAAAAAGCACAAGATAATCAGTGACTAAATTTGGGTCGCAGGATGTTATAGATAAATTGCTCTAATGTCAAGTAACTTGCGGTGCATAACTATAAAAGTTGACGATGTCTTTATTTGAATATCACTAATACGTCCTGTGTAAATCACTTTAATCTTCGCTGCAATAAAAGAAATAAAAAATTTACAGTAAAGTGACCAATTGAAGGTATAGTGTAGAGTAAGTTACTTAATACATAAAAGATCAATTCAGATATTGATATAATAAAATTAAAGAATGAGATCAAGAAACCTTTATATGCTAGCCTGCTGTCTGTTATGCTAAAGTATTAGGTCGTCCAATTTTCTTCAACCAGGAAGGGTTTATATGAAATTTAAAAGCACTGTTTTAATCGTATTATTGTCGTTTTTTGTAATTGCTTGCGGAGGTGGGGGTGGAGGCTCTGACAGCCCCCCTACACCGCCACCAACGCTCAATTCAATAGCCATAGCGGGTATTGAGTCTAGTTACATTGTAGGCGAACAAGATACCGTGACGGTAAATGGTACTTACAGCAATGGCTCAGTGTCGGCCGTATCTGGTGCAATGCAACTTGGACATCCAGTGAACCAACGGTAGCTTCCATTAACGCAAGTGGTACTATTACCGCACTTGATAACGGCGCAACGACTATTACTGCGAGTGTTCAGGGTTTGAGCGCAACGGCTGCTATAACTGTTGTAGATGCAACTATAACGGCGATAACGCTAACGTCTGATAAACCAGGTTTGTCCATAGGACAACAAGCGCAACTTACCGCCACCGCAACGCTGAATGCTGGAGCCCCCAGAGTCTTAACAGATGCTGAATGGATTTCTCAGCAGCCACAGATCGCAAGCGTTTCAGACCAAGGTCTGGTCACAGCATTGTCAAGCGGTAGCGTTACTTTTACGGCTGAAGAAGATAATGTTATTGGTACAATAACTTTAGAAATTACTGCCTTACAAAGCATTAATGTACAAATAACTGATAGCGTTATAGCAGATAAAACTTACACCGCCGCAAAAGCATTCGGCGTTTCAACTGACAGTACAGTTTCTGAATTGAGCGATGTTGATTGGACTTCATCTAACGAGCAGGTAGTTACGGTAGATGCTACCGGTCTAATTGAAGCCGTAGGTGCAGGTTCAGCCACTATAAGCGCAACCAAAGACAATATTACCTCTAATCTTGCAGCCATTACGGTTACTGATGCAGTCATAAGTGCAATTGAAATTGATGAACGTTATAGCCGTTTACCGATTGGTTTTTCCAAGCCTTTATCGGCGACACTTATTTTATCAGACGGCACCACGCAACCCGCATATTCTGCGACTTGGAGTTCGAGTGATGATGCGGTTGCAGAGATTGTTAAAGTAGGAAGAAAATCTAAACTTAAGGCACTAGCCCTAAGTACTGTTCCTGTTACTGTTACTGCTGAGTTTGCAGGCTTGTCATCAACATTTGACGTCAATATGGTTGATTTGCCAGTAGCGAGTATTGCGTTTAACAAAGACGCGCTAATATTACCTAAGAATGCTACTGCTGCGCTATCTGTTATAGCTACCTTTGATAAGCGTTTATCAATAAACATAACCGAAGAGTCTACATTTGTACCAAGTAATTTAGGTGATTTTGCAACAGCAAATGACCAAGCGGTTAATTTCACGGCGGGTGATACCCCAGGAATAGAGACGTTGACCGCACAATACGAGAGCCTCTCTGCGACTCTAGCCGTTGAAGTAACGTCTGCTGAACCAGTTAAGTTAGTCACCTCTTATCAGGATCAAGGTCTCCCAATAGGTTATAATGAAACGATTACCGTTTCTGTTGAGTACAGTGACGGCACCTTTGTCGTTCCTCAGACTAATAATGTACTTTGGTCAGTTTCTGATGCCGCTATAGCTTCGCTAAGCTCTTCTGGCACAGCAACAGCCAATCTGAAAGGCTTAGCTCTAGGTACCGTGACATTGAGTGTAACGGCTAATAATTTAAGCTTAGATGTTAGTGTTGAAATTACTGCTGCCACACCTCTTAGCGTGACATTCACAGTGCCAACAATTTATGAAGGCGATAAACCTGTGAAATTGCAGGCGAATATGACATTTAGTGACACATTCGTTAGAGATGTCACCAAACAGGTACTTTGGTCTAGCTCTGATAAATTGGTCGCGACGGTCAGTAACAATGCAGTTGCAGCAGGAACTTTATCACCCGTATCAAGCGGTGATGTGTCAATAACTGCAAGTTATGGCAGCAGTTCTGTTGAACATACTGAAGTAGTAACTATACTTCAACCAAGACTAATCAGTGGCTTTACGTCTTATGCGTTTGCCGAAAGTCCGTTTGTTAGTATTGGTGAAGGCGATTATGAGATTCAATTGGATTTCAGTAATATTGATTCTAATAGCGTTTCGGTGGTAGGAGGCAGTAGCGCGCAAGTTGGCATCTCTGAGAACACTACTTTCATAGCTGAAATAAATGATGCGGAATTGGTTGTTACTAGTGCGAGTGCTATCAACCTTGTTCAAAATTCAAATCAGTCTGTTGCTGTGGCGAAAAATGCAAATAACGTATATGCAGTTATACAGCTACATCATGTTGAAGATTTCAGAACCAATGCATCTGATGGTGATTTAGTTTTCTTTTCATGGGCGATTCGAACCGATGGCGGAAAAGATTTTAGTGACTATGCTGTTGAAAATGAGTTAATGTTGTTTAAATGCGAAGATCCTAAATCAGCCGTAATAAAAGGTAAGTGCACCGAATTATCGTTTTCATATAATTCTCAAGTTAGCACGAACATAAATAGAGATCCGCGTCCTGACGAGTTTTCGTTAGCCGAATTTTTACTGATATCAATAGGGCAAAGTCATACAGTCACGGATGTATCACCTGTATTTGATAACAACAATGTAGGTGCTTATTTTGGTGGTTTAGTTAATGATCAGCTAATACCTATAGGATATGGCATACCGTTTAGACTTATGGTTCCTGCTACTAATGGAGCGACGGTTGATAACACTTTTAGCTTTAATGTAGATAACAATACGTCTAAAACCTTCTTGATACGAACTACATTTACCAGCAACTAAAAGCGTAGATAAACCATTGCATGGCTTTGATTGTTAAGATGCCATGCAATGTTTCCTTGTAGGTAGTACGAACATATCAACGAGTTATTAATTTACAAACAACGATAATTCACTCTCCATTGAGGAATTAAAGATAAAAAAAAGCGAGGCTATTAATAGCCTCGCTTTTTTATTGTTACATTACAAATAAGCGATTATTCTGAATCGTTACCTGCGTTCAATGCTTCAGATAGTTGAGCTTGTGCTTCATCAGCAGAAACAGAGATTGCTTCAGCTCTAGCTGCTGCCTTGCGAGCAGAGCGTTTTTGATGATACGCAAAACCCGTTCCAGCAGGAATTAAGCGACCCACAATAACGTTTTCTTTAAGACCACGTAATTCGTCTTCTTTACCCTGAACCGCCGCTTCTGTTAAGACGCGAGTAGTTTCTTGGAAAGACGCCGCAGAAATAAAGGATTCTGTAGACAAAGAAGCTTTAGTAATACCCAACAACTGAATTTCATAAGTGGCTGGGATCTTACCTTGTTTTTCAAGTTCACGATTAGCAATTTTCACTTGTGAAACTTCTACTTGCTCACCTGCTAACAAAGTGCTATCACCCGCATTCGTAATCATACACTTACGCAACATTTGGCGGATAACCACTTCTATGTGCTTGTCGTTGATTTTAACGCCCTGCAAACGATAAACTTCTTGTACTTCATTAACAATATAGTTAGCTACTGCACTAACGCCGCGCAAGCGTAGAATATCATGCGGAGATTCAGGTCCATCAGAGACTACTTCACCTTTCTCTACAGATTCGCCTTCAAACACGTTAAGTTGACGCCATTTTGGTATCATCTCTTCAAATGCACCATTAGCGTTCAATGAAACAGTAAGACGCTGCTTGCTATCAACTTTCGGCGTTATGGTTAAACGCTTCTTGCCTTTGGTTTCTTTACCAAAGCCAATTACACCCGAAATTTCAGCTAAGATAGCCGGCTCTTTTGGCTTACGAGCTTCAAACAAGTCAGCAACACGTGGTAAACCACCTGTAATATCTCTTGTTTTTGAGCTTTCTTGTGGAATACGCGCTAATACATCACCTTCGCTCGCGGTTTTACCATCAATTGCTTCAATGGTCGTAAAGCTTGGCAAACGAATTTCTTGCAATGCGCCATTTTCACCTTCAAGAATAAGTTTCGGCTCTTTAGCGTTAGCTTTAGATAAATCTTTAACTACAACACGCGCTATACCGGTAATCTCATCTTGCTGTGTTTCTGTATTGCTATCGTCAATGTCAGCAAACGTAATCTTAGAAATACGCTCAGTTACGATTGGGTGACTATGCGGGTCCCAAGATGCAATAATATCGCCAGCATTGATGGTTGCACCATCATCTACCGATAAAATTGAACCATAAGGCACTTTATAACGCTCTTTCTCACGACCTTGATCATCAATAACCGTTAATTCAGTTGAACGCGATACGATTACAATCCTGCCGTCTGTATTGTGCACATACTTAGAGTTATGTAATTTAAGGGTACCTGTTGTTTTAACCTGTACGTTGTTTTCTGCAGAAGCTCGAGATGCCGCACCACCAATGTGGAAGGTACGCATTGTAAGCTGTGTACCGGGCTCACCAATTGATTGAGCCGCAATTACACCTACAGATTCACCCGAGCCAACCATATGTCCGCGTGCTAAGTCACGACCGTAACAGTTAGCACAAACACCATGGTCGTTATCACAAGTGATAACCGAGCGAACAATAATTTGATCAACAGAATTGGTTTCAAGCATGTCCACTAAACCTTCGTCTAGTAATACATTTCGCTCTACCAATACTTCATTCTTGGTACCTGGCTTAATAACGTCTTCGGCAACAACACGGCCTAATACACGTTCACGCAATGGTTCAACAACATCACCACCTTCAATTAAAGGAGTCATTATGACGCCTTCGTAGGTGCCGCAATCGTCATTGGTAATAACCAAATCTTGTGCAACGTCAACTAACCGGCGTGTTAAGTAACCAGAGTTTGCTGTTTTAAGTGCGGTATCGGCCAAACCTTTACGCGCGCCGTGAGTTGAAATAAAGTACTGCTGTACGTTAAGACCTTCACGGAAGTTAGCAGTAATAGGTGTTTCAATGATAGAACCATCAGGTTTTGCCATCAAACCACGCATACCCGCTAACTGACGAATCTGTGCGGGGCTACCACGAGCACCAGAATCGGCCATCATAAAGACTGAGTTAAATGAAGGCTGTTGCTCTTCCACACCGTCTTTATTTATAACCGTTTCAGTTTCAAGATTCTCCATCATGGCTTTCGCAACTTTATCGTTTGCGGTAGACCAAATATCAATTACCTTGTTGTAACGCTCACCAGCAGTTACTAATCCAGAGTTAAACTGCTCTTGAATTTCAATAACTTCAGCTTCAGCATCTTCAATAAGTTGCTTTTTACGCTCTGGGATAACCATGTCGTCTATACCCACTGACGCACCAGAAATCATGGCGTAATGGAAACCACAATACATGATTTGGTCAGCTGCAATAACGGTGTCTTTAAGACCTAAAGTACGATAGCAAGCATTCAATAAGTTAGAAATTTCTTTCTTTTTCATTGCCTTGTTAATAATCTCGAAAGGCAGGCCTTTAGGTAAAATTAAAGAGAATATGGCACGACCAACGGTGGTATCAGTTAAAGTCACTTTCTCGATTTTAGTACCATCTTCGGCAACATCATATTCCGTTATGCGTACTTTTACACGAGCATGTAACTCAGCTGCTTCAGTGCGATATGCTTTTTCAGCTTCATGAGGGCTAGTAAATACCATGCCTTCACCACGACCATTTACACGGTCACGTGTTAAATAATAAAGACCTAATACAACATCCTGTGAAGGCACAATAATTGGCTCACCATTTGCGGGTGATAATATGTTGTTAGTCGACATCATTAACGCACGTGATTCAAGCTGTGCTTCAATCGTTAGTGGTACGTGTACCGCCATTTGGTCACCATCGAAGTCGGCGTTATAGGCCGCACATACTAATGGATGCAATTGAATGGCTTTACCTTCAATGAGAATAGGTTCAAAGGCTTGTATGCCAAGTCTGTGTAGCGTAGGAGCACGGTTAAGCAACACTGGATGTTCACGAATAACTTCGTCAAGAACGTCCCATACTTCAGGTGCTTCGCGCTCAACTAGCTTCTTAGCGGCTTTAATAGTAGTGGCTAAACCACGCGCTTCTAACTTCCCGTAAATAAACGGCTTGAATAACTCAAGCGCCATTTTTTTAGGCAGTCCACACTGATGTAAACGTAATGTAGGACCCACCACAATGACCGAACGACCAGAGTAATCAACACGCTTACCGAGCAAGTTTTGACGGAAACGACCTTGCTTACCTTTAATCATATCAGCAAGTGACTTAAGTGGACGCTTATTAGAACCCGTAATAGCACGACCGCGACGACCGTTATCAAGTAACGCATCAACAGCTTCTTGCAGCATACGTTTTTCGTTGCGCACAATAATATCTGGCGCAGCTAAATCGAGTAAGCGTTTTAAACGGTTGTTACGGTTAATTACACGGCGATACAAGTCGTTTAAGTCAGACGTGGCAAAGCGACCGCCATCTAGCGGTACTAAGGGGCGTAATTCTGGTGGTAATACCGGCAGCACGGTTAGAATCATCCACTCTGGTTTGTTACCAGATTGCTGGAATGACTCTAGTAATTTTAATCGCTTAGTGATTTTTTTGCGTTTGGTTTCAGACGTTACACTTGGCAATTCTTCACGCATTGATGCAACATCAGCAGGTACATCTAGTGCTTTGAGCAATTCAAAAACCGCTTCAGCACCCATTTTTGCTTCAAACTCATCGCCATGTTCTTCTAACGAATCTAAGTAGTCTTCTTCGTTTAATAAACTGCCTTGAACGAGTTCAGTCATACCAGGTTCAGTCACCACGTATGATTCAAAATACAGTACGCGCTCTATATCACGTAAGGTCATGTCTAGCATTAAGCCAATTCTTGACGGTAGTGATTTTAAGAACCAAATATGTGCTACTGGACTGGCTAATTCGATGTGGCCCATGCGCTCACGACGCACTTTAGTTAGGGTTACTTCGACGCCACATTTTTCACAAATTACACCACGGTGTTTAAGACGCTTGTATTTTCCACACAAACATTCATAGTCTTTTACTGGACCAAAAATACGTGCACAGAATAAACCATCACGCTCGGGCTTGAACGTACGATAGTTTATCGTTTCAGGCTTTTTAACTTCACCAAATGACCAAGATCGTATTTGGTCTGGTGATGCAAGACCGATTTTGATGTTATCAAATTCTTCGGTCTTGTTTTGTTGTTTAATAAACTTTAATAAGTCTTTCACATATCTCTCCCAACGGAGTTTTTATTACAAGCTTTGCATTCTTAGTAAGAGGCAGAGCCAACCTGTAGATTTGCATAGCGCCTAGCAAATAATTGCTAAGCGCATACTAGCCTTGCTTACTGTTCTTCTAATTCGATGTTGATACCCAACGAACGGATTTCTTTCAACAATACGTTGAACGATTCTGGCATACCAGGTTCCATTCTATGGTCTCCGTCAACGATATTTTTGTACATTTTAGTACGACCGTTAACGTCATCAGATTTCACAGTTAACATTTCTTGCAAGGTATAAGCTGCACCATAAGCTTCCAGTGCCCACACTTCCATCTCACCAAAGCGCTGGCCACCAAATTGTGCTTTACCACCTAAAGGCTGCTGTGTAACTAGGCTGTATGAACCAGTAGAACGAGCATGCATTTTATCGTCAACTAAATGGTTCAGTTTCAGCATATACATATAACCCACAGTAACCGGACGCTCGAATGCACGACCAGTACGGCCATCAAACAAGGTAATTTGCCCAGACTCTGGTATGTCAGCTAATTTCAACATCTCTTTGATTTCGCCTTCATTAGCGCCATCAAATACAGGTGTTGCAATAGGTACACCTTTACGCAAGTTTTCAGCTAAGCGTTTTACTTCATGATCCGTAAACTCATCAATATTCACAACTTGATGTTTGGTACCTAAGTCATAGATTTCAGTTAAGAAAGCACGTAATTTAGCAACTTCTTGGTGTTCTTTGATCATGCGATCAATTTTCACGCCTAAACCATGTGCGGCCATACCCATATGCGTTTCAAGGATTTGTCCAATGTTCATACGTGAAGGAACACCTAGCGGGTTTAACACGATATCTACTGGCGTGCCATCAGCATCATAAGGCATATCTTCCACCGGTTGAATGGTTGAAATAACACCCTTATTACCATGACGTCCAGCCATTTTATCACCTGGCTGTATGCTACGTTTAACCGCAAGATAAACTTTGACAATTTTTAATACGCCAGGCGCTAAATCATCACCTTGGGTGATTTTACGGCGCTTAGTTTCAAACTTTTTATCAAAGTCGTTTCTAATTTCACTAAATTGTTCAGCGTTTTGATCAAGTTCGTTTTGTGACTCTTCATCTCTAAGCGCAATATCAAACCATTTTTCGCGCGGTAGGCCATCTAACTTACCTTGTTCAACACCCGATCTTAACAATAAAGCATGAGCACGTGAGAAAATACCATCCGCAAGAATCTTAAATTCATCGCCTAAGTCTTTCTTAACTTCACGCAGTTGCATGTCTTCAATTTCAAGCGCACGTTTGTCTTTCTCGACACCGTCGCGAGTGAAAACTTGCACATCAATTACCGTGCCCGTTACCGAGTTTGGTACACGCAAAGAAGTATCTTTAACGTCTGACGCTTTTTCACCAAAGATGGCTCGTAAAAGTTTCTCTTCTGGGGTAAGTTGCGTTTCGCCTTTGGGCGTTACCTTACCTACAAGGATATCGCCGCCTTTTACTTCAGCACCAATATAAACAACACCCGATTCATCAAGCTTACCTAACGCAGATTCACCCACGTTTGGAATATCACCACTTATTTCTTCAGGACCAAGCTTAGTATCGCGAGCAATACAGCTTAATTCTTGAATGTGTATAGTCGTGAATCTGTCTTCTTCTGCTACGCGCTCAGAAATTAGAATTGAATCTTCGAAGTTATAACCATTCCACGGCATAAACGCGATACGCATATTCTGACCAAGGGCAAGTTCGCCTAAGTCAGTAGATGGACCGTCTGCCAGTACATCGCCAACCACAATAGGGTCGCCTACGTTACAAGTTGGACGCTGGTTTATACAGGTGTTTTGGTTAGAACGTGTGTATTTAGTTAAATTATAAATATCAATGCCCGCTTCACCTGGGGTCATTTCTTCTTCATTAACTTTAACCACAATACGCGACGCATCTACGTAATCGATAGTACCACCACGTTTCGCAACTACAGTTACACCAGAATCAACCGCAACGGTCTTTTCCATGCCTGTACCCACTAATGGCTTGTCAGCTCTAAGGGTAGGAACCGCTTGACGCTGCATGTTCGAGCCCATAAGCGCGCGGTTAGCATCATCGTGTTCTAGGAACGGGATAATACTGGCGGCAATTGACACGATTTGCTGTGGTGACACGTCCATGTAAGAAATATCTTCTTTTTGGACGAGTACGTTTTCGCCACGTTGACGACAAGCAATTAGGTCGTCTACCAGCTTATTTTTATCATCTAACGCTACATTAGCTTGCGCTATTGCATATTGGCCTTCTTCAATTGCCGACAAATATTCTATTTCGTCGGTAACCGAGCCATTAATAACTTTACGATATGGGGTTTCTAAGAAACCAAAATCGTTGGTTCTTGCAAAGCTTGAAAGCGAGTTGATCAAACCAATGTTTGGACCTTCTGGCGTTTCAATTGGACACACTCGACCATAGTGAGTTGGATGTACGTCACGTACTTCAAAACCTGCACGTTCACGTGTTAAACCACCCGGGCCTAATGCAGAAATACGTCGCTTATGCGTTACTTCTGATAGCGGGTTGTTTTGATCCATAAATTGTGACAACTGACTTGAACCAAAGAATTCTTTAACCGCAGCCGAAATAGGCTTCGCGTTAATTAAGTCTTGCGGCATAATTGCGTCTAGATCACCAAGTGATAAGCGTTCTTTAACAGCACGTTCTACACGAACTAGACCAACACGGAATTGGTTTTCAGCCATTTCGCCAACACTACGAATACGACGGTTACCCAAGTGATCGATGTCATCAACTTCGTCTTTGCCATCACGGATGGTAATAAGTTGCTGCATAACAGATACAATGTCATCTTTACACAAGATGCCTGCGCCTGTTGATTCTTCACGACCTAAACGGCGATTGAACTTCATGCGTCCAACAGCAGACAAGTCATATCTGTCTTCAGAGAAGAATAAATTGTCAAATAAGTTTTCAGCAGCATCTTTAGTGGGCGGCTCGCCAGGTCGCATCATGCGATAAATTTCAACTAGCGCTTCTAAGCGATTGTTAGAAGGATCAACATTTAGGGTAGTCGAAATGTAAGAACCGTGATCGAGTTCATTGATATAGAGTGTATTAAATACTTTAATACCCGCTGCTTTTAGAGTGGTAAGCAGTTCAAGCGTAAGCTCTTGATTAGCTTCAGCTAATACTTCACCTGTACTTTCATCAACATAGCTCTTATCTAAAACTTTTCCAACAATATATTCAGCCGGTACTATTAGCTGTTTTACTTTGGCTTTCTCAAGCGCTCTAGTGTGGCGGGCAGAAATACGTCGACCAGCCTCTACTAAAATCTCGCCTTTCTTATCGAGAATATCAAACTGAGCGGTTTCGCCGCGAAGACGATCGGGTACTACATCCATCATGTAGTTTTCGCCATCTATACGCACAGCAACCTTGTCAAAGAAATTCTCTAAAATTTCTTCAGTGCTCATATCAAGGGCACGTAAAATGATGGTCGCAGGTAATTTACGGCGACGATCTATACGTACAAATAAATTATCTTTAGGATCAAATTCAAAGTCTAACCAAGAACCACGGTAAGGAATGACACGTGCGTTATAAAGCACCTTACCAGATGAGTGAGTTTTGCCCTTATCGTGATCGAAGAACACGCCAGGTGAACGGTGTAATTGGGATACAATAACACGCTCGGTACCATTAATAACAAAGGTTCCGTTGTCGGTCATTAATGGGATTTCACCCATGTAGACTTCTTGTTCCTTAATATCTTTTACAGTGCCTGGTGCTGCTTCTTTGTCAAACAAGACGAGTCTTAGTTTGACTCTTAATGGCGCTGAATAGGTGACACCTCTGATTTGACATTCTTTAACGTCAAATACGGGCTCGCCTAAACGATAAGCTACATACTGTAATTCTGAATTACCTGAATAGCTTTTTATTGGAAATACAGAACGAAACGCCGACTCTAGACCGTATTGGCCGTCGGGATCTTGCTCGATAAATTTCTTAAATGAATCCAGTTGTATTGAGAGGAGGTATGGAATTTCCAATACCTGCGGGCGCTTGCCAAAATCCTTACGGATACGTTTTTTTTCACTATAAGAGTAAACCATGGGTTCCTCAATCGACTGAATTTAGACCCAACCTGCTACACGACCGTCGGGTGGACGATTCTATATGTGTAGCAAACTTCCAATACCCTTTAACTGCTTGGGTGGTGATTAAAGTTTAAATCATTAAGGACGATACATTTACAATGCACAGATTTTGCGAACAAAATACAACGTGCACAAAAAGATTGCCTTAACAATCAAAAACTTTTACAACAATACCACGCAAACTCAGAATCACAAATAAAGGGAGTAAATTTTGCAATTCTACTACGCTTATTCTTATTAATATATAGCGCAAAAAGGCTGATGGTTAAAAACCATCAGCCTAGACCTTGTAAAAGGTCAGCAATTAGTGAAAAACTAATTACTTAACTTCAACTTCAGCACCAGCTTCTTCAAGCTTAGCTTTCAGATCGTCAGCTTCTGCTTTAGTAACACCTTCTTTAATCGCTTTAGGTGCAGACTCTACAACATCTTTAGCTTCTTTCAAGCCAAGACCTGTAGCACTTCTAACTGCTTTAATAACAGAAACTTTGTTTGCGCCGAAATTCTTAAGAATTACGTCGAATTCTGTTTGCTCTTCTGCGGCTTCAGCGGCTGCTGCTGGAGCGGCTGCTGCAACTGCTGCAGTAGCTGTTACGCCAAATTTTTCTTCAGCTGCAGAAATTAGTTCAACTAAATCCATTACTGGCATTTCTGCGATTGCGTTTAATATATCTTCTTTTGTTAGAGCCATTTCTCTAAACTCCTGGGTAAAATGTTAAAAATTCAAATTGCCAAAAACGCCAATTACTTGGTGTCTTTGATCGCCGCCAATACACGTGCAAACTTGCTAGGTATTTCGTTAATTGTTTGAACGAACTTCCCAACAGGTGCTTTGAAGGTAGCTAATAATAATGCTAATGCTTCGTCTCTGGTAGGTAATGACGCCACAGCATCCAGTTTTTCTGGACCCAATAGACCATCACCAATCGTTAACGCAGTTACATTAAGTTTAGGGTTCGTCTTTGCAAAGTCTTTAAAAAGACGAGCAGCGCTGCCTGGGGCATCGAGAGAAAAACCATAAATTAATTGACCTGTTAACGCAGGATCGATATCAGCAAACTTACTGTCGGCTAATGCGCGCTTAGCAAGGGTGTTTCTGATAACTTTCAGATAAACGCCTTGTTCGCGAGCTTTAACGCGTAATGCAGTAAGATGAGCAACTTCCATACCACGGTATTCAGCAACGGCAACAGATAAAGCACGAGAAGCGACATCGGAAATTTCCGCTACGATCTCTTTTTTTCCTGCTAAGCCTAGTGCCACTGAGTTCACCTTTTTAAAATCTGATGTATCGTTTACACAACATAAACTGGCATCAGGATTACAGATAGATACTGTTACAGTAAAACTGTTACAATATCGCTCTACGGTGTTCATTTCCCAGAGAGTCTGGGTTGAATTCACCATCTGCGCAGGATCGAATTAAGAAGTACATTTACCTTTATTTAAAAGGTTGTAAAAGGTCTCTTACCTCTTTTACTGCGCCTCGCCTGCGGTCTTGGACGGGAGCCGCTATTTCTTCAGTGATAGTTGTACACAACTCATTACTGAACAAACACAGCTCCAACCCACAACCTTTTACAAGAGTAGTAAGTGCTAAGCTTTAGCTAGCGTTAGTGTGGTTTGATCAACCGCTACACCAGCGCCCATAGTTGTGCTTAAACTTACTTTTTTAATGTATACACCTTTTGCAGAAGACGGCTTCGCTTTACGCAAAGCTTCAACTAATGACTCAAGGTTTTCTTTTATAGCACTTGCATCAAATGCAATTTTACCGATACTGGCATGAATAATACCATTTTTATCATTGCGGTATCTGACCTGACCGGCTTTTGCATTTTTAACGGCAGTCGCTACGTCTGGTGTTACTGTACCCGTCTTAGGGTTAGGCATTAAACCACGTGGGCCTAAAATTTGACCTAACTGACCTACAACACGCATAGCGTCTGGACTGGCAACAACAACGTCAAAGTTCATTTCGCCTTTTTTGACTAGTTCAGCTAAGTCTTCCATACCAACAATGTCTGCACCAGCTGCTTTAGCCGCTTCTGCGTTTGCACCTTGGGTAAACACAGCTACACGTACTTCTTTACCCGTTCCGTTTGGTAGCACAGTTGCGCCACGTACGTTTTGGTCAGATTTACGAGCGTCTATGCCCAAATTAATTGCTACATCTATGCTTTCGGCAAATTTAGCCGTGGCAAATTCTTTTAACAAAGCAATCGCTTCATCAAATGCATATTCTTTAGTCACTTCAACTTTTTCTGCAATGGCGCGAGCGCGTTTTGATAATTTAGCCATGATCTTATCCCTCTACCTTCAAGCCCATACTACGAGCACTGCCCGAGATGGTTCTTACCGCTGCGTCCATATCGGCAGCCGTTAAGTCTGGTTCTTTCATTTTCACAATTTCTTCAACTTGTGCGCGTGTTACCGTTCCCACTTTTTCAGTGTTAGGACGGCCAGAACCACTTTTCACACCAGCAGCTTTTAAAAGCAAATATGCAGCAGGTGGTGTTTTAGTTTCGAAGGTAAAAGAGCGATCTTCATACACTGTAATAACTACAGGAACAGGAGCGCCTTTCTCAAGAGATTCTGTTTTTGCGTTAAACGCTTTACAGAATTCCATGATATTTACACCATGTTGACCTAAAGCAGGACCAACCGGTGGACTAGGGTTTGCTGCACCAGCAGCAACCTGAAGCTTAATTAAGCCTGAGACTTTCTTTGCCATTGTTTTTGTTCTCTATTTTGTGGGTATAACGCCTTGAAGATACAAGAGAATATCCTCATTACCGGCTTCCCGTACATAAAAAAGGGCGCAAATTGTATGCTTTATTAGAATATAATGCAAGCACACTTTAGCGTTAACTAGCAATTATTTACATAAATAGGGGCGTAATTCGCACTTATTATCAAAAGACAAGAATGCCGATTAATAAACTGTTTTGTATCGCTGCTAATTAATCTGTAAAAATAATTACCTTATGCGCGAATTATAAAATGTTAATCCGTATTTTGCTCGGTATTATACATCAGTTCTCTGAATTCTCTATCAAGTCTTTGCCTGAATAACTATCTTTGATAGTTATGACTTGTTACAAGCTTCTATACTAGCGTATAAGTGAATATTTTTCCTTGTGCAACGAAAAAGGCCTGATAGAATCAGGCCTTAAATGCAAAACTGCTTAAAATATGGTTAGCAAAAAGCTTACCCCTTCTCTACCTGGCCAAACTCTAATTCGACCGGAGTAGAACGACCGAATATAAGAACCGACACTTTCAAGCGACTCTTCTCGTAATCAACTTCTTCAACCGTTCCATTAAAGTCAGCAAATGGACCATCGGTAACACGAACCACTTCGCCAGGTTCGAACAATGTCTTCGGTTTAGGCTTGTCAACAGACTCTTGTAAACGGTTAAGGATTGCATCGGCTTCGCGCTGAGTTATTGGCATAGGGCGATCAGATGTGCCACCAATAAAACCAAGTACGCGCGGAATACTTTTTACTAAATGCCATGAATCTTCATTCATTTCCATTTCAACAAGTACATAACCTGGGAAGAATTTACGTTCCGATTTGCGCTTTTGACCCGCACGCATTTCAACCACTTCTTCAGTTGGTACGAGTATTTCACCGAAATACTCTTCCATGCTATGCATTTTAATGTATTCTTCTAAGGTCTTTTTAACGCGTCCTTCGTACTGCGAAAACGCTTGTACTACATACCACTTCTTATCAGCCATGGTTTATACTCCGATACCGGTAACTAATCCTACAACCCAAACGATAATCATATCGATAAAGTATAACAATACGCCTACTAATGCGGTAGCAGCTAATATTACCAACGTCATTCTTACCACTTCTTGACGAGTTGGCCAAACCACCTTTCTAACTTCGGTGCGGGCATCCTTTGCAAAGGTTAAGAATGTTTTACCTTTTAAAGTAGTAGCGGCTAATAGTCCAGCAATTAAGACAATTGCAACGGCGCCTAAGGCACGGTATAGCACTGAAACTTCGTCAAAGGACGTGTAGGCAAATACTAAACCGCCTAACAACCCAAATACCAATATCCATTTTACTAAATCCAATGGATTAGATGCGCTTTCTGCCTTATCACTCATTCGTGTTACCTATTTAACATACCGCAAGCTGTGCGTTACTCAAAAAAATTGTCGTTGAATGGCAGGGGCGGAGGGACTCGAACCCCCAGCCATCGGTTTTGGAGACCGCTGTTCTACCAATTGGAACTACGCCCCTATTCATAATATCCACTATATAGCGGCATAAAATATTCAACAGTTACACTACCCTTGTGAAGTTGTCGGTCTTAATGGGAATCGCCAGCGTCATAAGGGAGGGAGCCGTATTATACGTATGAGACGCAAGGATACAAGTAAAATATCTGCTTAGACGAGGTTTTTAGTCCTTATTGGCTAAGCTAAGAATACTTTTGAATGTAATCGGCTTCAATGTTGCGTCGCGTACCGTCAGTATGACTCAAATTACCGAGTTCATTTAGCGCCGCATTCCAATTTTGTGTAGTTATACATTCCCAAAATGTGGAAAAACGTATTTCTAAATCAGCATATTGACATGCAATTGAGACAATCACTGTTTGCCAACATTGTGGTAATTCACTAAAGCGTATGTGACTTTTTTCGTCATAACACTTAATCAGTTTATTTATACGTTGAAGCTTTACACCTGCATCAATTGCCGACGCTTCATGTTCTGATATACTTAAAGGGAATTTAGAAAGATAAACTAAAGCATCTTGCCCTTTTTTGCCAAGATAGGGATATAACTTACCTATTAAGGTGGGGTTTAACTTCAGTGAACGTAAATCGTTTTCGTTTTGAGCGCCTATATCAAAACCCGCGGCAATGGTTACACCGCTATTATTTTCACTACTGGGTACCCATCCATCTAAGTAGAGCGGGTCTTCTAAGTGAAGGATAAATTCAAAATTGATGAATGGAAATTGCTCGTTTAATGAATCGTATCGCATAATGCCTCCATACCAATACACCTAATAGCCTGACCTCTAACGCTCATTTAGCATAATACTCTTTGCAAAATAAGACATCAATTTATGCTTCCTTGTAATTCTATTTTGGCTAATCGATGCCAATAAAACCGCCCGTCTGATGTGCCCATAACTTGGCATATATACCATTTTGGCGAAGTAATTCAGCATGACTACCCGATTCAACAATTTGTCCATCATCAAGTACCAATAAACGGTCCATTTGTGCGATAGTTGATAGCCTATGCGCAATCGCTAGAACCGTTTTGTCCTGCATTATTTTTATTAAGCCATCTTGTATAGCGGCTTCAACCTCTGAATCAAGAGCTGACGTGGCCTCGTCTAAAATTAAAATGGGCGCGTCTTTTAACATCACTCGCGCAATCGCGATACGTTGGCGCTGACCACCAGATAGTTTAACACCTCGCTCACCCACATGTGCATCGTAACCGATGCGGCCTTTGGCATCGCTTAGGTGCTGAATAAACTCATGCGCCTCGGCTTGTTTAGCCGCAGCTATCATTTGTGCTTCAGTAGCGTCGGTGCGCCCATACATTATATTATCACGCACAGATCTATGCATAAGTGACGTGTCTTGGGTAACCATACTGATACTGGCGCGTAAACTTTCTTGTGTAACCTCAGAAATAACTTGTTTATCTATTTTTATTTGGCCTGATTGCACTTCATAAAAGCGTAGTAACAAATTAACCAAGGTTGACTTACCCGCACCTGAACGCCCAACCAAACCCACTTTCTCGCCCGGTTTTATATGCACTTCTAAATTATTAAATACGTCAATGCTGTTTTCGCTCTTTCCTTTATAGGCAAATTGAACTTGATTAAAGTCAACCGCACCACCTTTAACAAGCAGTCGTTTAGCTTCGGGTTTATCATTAATTTCAGCGGGCACTGCTAAAGTATTAATGCCATCTTGGACGGCCCCTATATTTTCAAATAATGAAGAAACTTCCCACATTATCCATTGAGACATACCATTTAAGCGTAAGCATAAACTCGTTGCAATTGCGATATCGCCAGGACTAACAGTGCCATGCACCCACAAATAAATAGCTAATGCGCCCATGCAAAATAGAAGTATTGAATTGATTGCCCATACCATACTCTTAAGTACAGTAACCAAACGCATTTGCGGATAAACCGTTTGTAAAAAACCATCCATGCCCTCTTTCGCGTAAACTTCTTCTCGTTGATGATGTGAAAACAGCTTTACTGTCATGATGTTGGTATAGCTATCGACGATGCGCCCGGTCATTATTGAGCGCGCATCGGCTTGCTTTTGAGAAACCTGTTTAAGCTTAGGTAGCATTATTTTTAATATAATGACGTAAAAAAATAACCAAATGACTAGAGGCATCGCTAAGCGCCAATCGGTAGAGAAAACCAATACCACAACAGCAATAAAATACACACTTATATAGACGGCGATGTTTAATATTTTGGTGACTGTTTCGCGCACTGAGAGCGCTGTTTGCATCACTTTGGTGGCCACACGACCAGCAAATTCGTCTTGATAAAATGACAAGCTTTGTTTCAATAAATACCTATGCGCAAGCCATCTAATCCGCATAGGGTAATTACCTAAAATAGATTGATGAGTTAGCAACGACTCAAGTAACACTACACCGGGAATAAACACCAATACCAACAAACTCATCCAAACTAGGGTGACCTTTTCTTCTTGAATAAAGGTACTTGGATCTCGCGTTGCAAACCAATCGACCAATTGCCCCATAAAGCCAAACAAACTGACTTCTAATATAGCGACAAGCGCGCTTAGCACTGAAACCGTCAATAAAATGTGCCATATGCCTTTTGAATAGTAGCGACAAAATGCAAACAAGGTATTTGGTGGTTGCTCTGGTGATTGCGTTGGAAATGGTTGGATTAATCTTTCAAAGAATGAAAACATGTAAACTCGTGTTAAAGAAAATAAATAAGAATATTAGTAGGTGTTTAGAATAACACGTTTACCTTTTGCATCAGTGTGAATTTTTAGAATAAAGTCACCCAATAAAAGATCCTTTAGCAGCATTAAATAACGATTACTTTGTTTATAATATAAGACTTCGCCCTGGGCAAGATCTAACTACTTTTTCGATTATTTTGTCAGCAAAACACAATTGTTAAGATGCGTTAAAGCGAAAGATCCAAGTTGTGTATATATTCGGTGTGATTTGATCACTAAAAGCTTTTTCAAAACGAAGTTGTTTCACCGCAAGCATAGCCTCGCTATGCCACAAGTCAGAAGGATCTGAATCGACTATTTCATATTCAGTTGCTAAACCTTGTGCATCAATACTAAAGCCAATCTCTACCCATCCACTTTGTTTCGGTTCTGTGGAGTCGGGTCCGCGAAATGAAAATTGTTTGTTAATTTGATGCCAATATTGGTGCAAATCACTTTGCTTTACCCACACTAAGTCATCTTTAAAGGTATTTGGCAATTGATAACGAGAACACTCAAGCACCCTTTTGGCGTTATCTATACTCACTTTGACCACAAAAATGTCGCCATAATCTTGCTCTGTTAAGCTAACACTTTCGCATCCTAACAAGCCAAATAGCTGGCCAGTGGTGTTACTATGCCCTACCACCAATTGATTTTGCTTGTTGACTAACACCTGCTGTGCAAACGAAGTAAGATCACGTGGGTCGTACAAAGTAAGGGGAACCTTTATGGCTTCACTAATAGGCATCGCCGTTTGTTTGGTCCGTTGATAGTCGGTACTGTAAATTTTCTGAATATCCTTACTAATAAGATGCTGACTCAGTGTGTTCGCATTGGCTCTACCTTGCTCGGTAAGCGCGACATCTGTGTTGGATGATGATAAAGCAGTTTGCTTTTGAAAATGTCTTACCAGATAAATCTCAATGGCTTGTGTTTTTTGCTCCGAATCTTTACATCCGCTAAGCAGCATTGCAGCGCAAATAGCAAGACCTAGTAGCGTGGTAAGTATAGTTTTATCCATTGTGCAACCTTCTGAGTAAACATAAACAAACATTAGCTTCTATTTAGTCACTAGCAACTTTTGTCTCTATAAACGTGAGTAATAATTCGTTATGAGCATTTAACCCA
>RCMY010002065.1_pt1 | contig 23577 bp, 16 predicted proteins | sample 2041341 | NCBI WGS metagenome assembly RCMY01 (sample SAMN09708234, study PRJNA481090) | Marine sediment metagenome, whole genome shotgun sequencing project.
GTGCTCTATCAATTGACCTTAAAATCACCCCAGCCTGATTAAATATAGTAGTTTCAAAAAGTTACTGCTAAATGTAGTATATTTGCACGCAATTAATCCTTAATTGCATGGAAGCTCACCTAAACAAAATTCTCGGAGAAGGTTTAACGTACGACGATGTACTTCTTGTACCTGCCTTTTCAGAAATACTACCTCGAGAGGTAAGTATAAAAACAAAATTCACAAGAAATATTTCCATAAATGTTCCTATTGTTTCAGCGGCTATGGATACCGTTACGGAATCTAGAATGGCAATCGCAATGGCCCAAGAGGGTGGCATAGGTGTTTTGCATAAAAACATGTCAATTGAACGTCAGGCCATGAAAGTACGTAAGGTAAAACGTGCTGAAAGTGGAATGATCTTAGATCCAGTTACTTTACCAGCTGATGCATTAGTTAAAGATGCAAAAGCCAATATGAAGGAGTTTAGTATTGGAGGAATTCCAATTGTGGATGATAAAGGTAAATTAATCGGTATTGTCACCAATCGCGACCTTAGATTTGAAAAAAACATTGAAAGACCGCTCTCTGAAGTAATGACTTCGGAAAATCTGGTGACTGTTGGTGAAGGAACCTCTTTGGAGCAGGCCGAGGTCATACTCCAGGAATATAAAATAGAAAAACTCCCAGTTGTTGACGCAAATAATATTTTGGTTGGGCTAATCACTTTTCGTGATATTACCAAGCTTACTCAAAAACCTATGGCAAACAAGGATCAGTACGGACGATTACGTGTCGCGGCTGCCATTGGGGTTACCGGTGATGCTATTGAAAGGGCAGAGGCTCTAGTAAGTGCAGGTGTAGATGCAGTGGTTATTGATACGGCACACGGGCATACCAAAGGAGTAGTCAATGTACTGAAAGAGGTTAAAAAGAAATTCCCTAAACTAGAAGTTATTGTCGGAAATATCGCCACAGGTGATGCAGCCAAGTATCTTGTTGAAGCAGGTGCCGATGCCGTGAAAGTAGGGATTGGCCCTGGCTCTATTTGTACAACAAGGGTTGTTGCAGGTGTAGGTTTTCCCCAATTTTCAGCAGTTTTAGAAGTAGCTGCAGCTATTAAGGGTAGTGGTGTTCCGGTTATCGCGGATGGTGGAATTCGCTATACGGGTGATATTCCCAAAGCGATTGCTGCTGGTGCGGATACCGTTATGTTGGGGTCATTATTGGCAGGCACTAAAGAATCTCCGGGTGAAACCATTATTTATGAAGGTCGAAAATTTAAATCTTACCGTGGAATGGGATCTGTCGAAGCAATGGAACATGGTTCTAAGGACCGCTACTTTCAGGATGTAGAGGACGATATTAAAAAACTGGTACCAGAAGGCATTGTAGGCCGTGTGCCTTATAAAGGTGAATTGTATGAAAGTATCCATCAATTTGTGGGAGGTCTTCGGGCTGGTATGGGGTATTGTGGTGCCAAGGATATTGATGCCTTAAAAGAGAATGGAAAGTTCATAAAAATCACTTCCAGTGGCATTAATGAAAGCCATCCACATAATGTGACCATTACAAAGGAATCACCAAATTATAGTAGGTAAAAATTTTTGAGATTGATAAAATATAAAAAAAAAGCTGTTTTAAACAGCTCTTTTTTTATTTCAATTATATTGATTCCTTATTTGCTCTGTTCGCTATAGGCCTTCCAATCTTTCTCCAAATAAATATTATCACCGAAATATCGTGCAATATTTAAAAAAGGTTTAGGTTTTTGGTAACCAGGAACCGGTGAAAGCATATTCATTTTTTCATCTAAAAAAATGGTAGTTGGGTAGCTCATGCGGCCTTGCATCAATGCAGCGGCAAATTCATGATACCCTTTCCTGCCAGAAGGCACAAAGTTGTAGGTCTTTCCTTTAAATTCTATAGGTTCTTTGCCTTCTCCATCCATCTTTACCATGTAAAAATTGGCAGCCATATAAGTTGCTACTTCCGGATTTTGAAAGGTATCTTTATCCATTTTTTTACACCATCCGCACCAATCCGTATAAACATCAATGAAAATTTTCTTCGGATTTTGATCGGTTTGGGCACGTTCAACGGCATCACTCCAACTAAGCCATTCAACATCTTGGGCGTTACCTATAAAGGAAATCAAGCCTATAAATAAAAATAGCGTTGATTTATAAAAAAGAGATATTATCTGTTTCATTAGTAATGGTTTGTGTTGTTTAGTCCAACAACTATACCAAAACTAACGATTTTTTTTAAGCTTTATTTTACTATCGCATTTGACTTTTTCTTTACGAATAGATCCTTAACATCAACCTGATTTTTAATAAGGTCATCAAAAGTCTCACGTTCCCTGATTAAAAGGGCCTTGCCCTCGTGCCAAAGCACCTCTGGTGGTCTAAATCTTGAATTGTAATTACTGGCCATTGTAAAACAATAGGCCCCAGCATTTTTAAAGCAAAGGATGTCGCCTTCAGAAATTTCATTGATCCTACGATTGTTGGCAAAAGTATCAGTCTCACAGATGTAACCCACTACGGAATAATACCTTTCACGGCCTTGTGGATTTGAAATATTTTCAATGGAATGGGCCGCTCCGTAGAGCATAGGTCTAATGAGATGATTAAAACCAGAATCTATACTTGCGAAAACGGTTGATGTAGTTTGTTTTACAACATTTACCTTAGCTAGAAAGTATCCGGCTTCGCTCACCAAAAACTTTCCTGGTTCAAAGGCCAATGTGAGTTCCTTACCATATTCTTTACAAAATGTATTGAACCTACTGGTTAACTTTTTGCCAAGTTCTTCAATGTTGGTTTCAATATCCCCAGCTTTATAAGGTACTTTGAAACCACTACCAAAGTCAATGAAATCAAGATTTTTAAAATTCTTGGCAGTTTCAAATAAGATTTCAGATGCGTAAAGAAAAACATCAATATCCAATATATCACTCCCAGTATGCATATGAATACCGTTGATATTCATTTGGGTCAGTTGAACTATACGTAATAAATGAGGAATTTGATGAATACTGATTCCAAATTTAGAATCAATATGACCAACGGAAATATTTGAATTGCCACCAGCCATAACATGTGGATTAATACGAATACAAACTGGAATATCAGGATGCTTTCCACCGAATTGTTCAAGAATAGATAAATTATCGATATTAATCTGAACGCCTAATTTGGCTGCTTCCTCAATCTCTTCGAGAGAAACCCCGTTAGGTGTGTAAATTATTGATTCAGGCTTAAAACCGGCCATAAGACCGAGTTGTACTTCCTGAATTGAAACTGTATCTAGACCACTGCCCAAACTGTTCATTAATCTTAATATAGTGATGTTCGAAAGAGCCTTGGCGGCATAGTTCAGTTTCAAATGATTTACCCCCTTGAAAGCATTCGTTAATCTATTGAACTGCGAAACAATTTTTTCCGAATCATAAACATATACTGGATTGCCATATGTTTCCGCGATTTTTATTAAATCAGCATTCTTCATTGCATTACTTGTTGTTTTGAACAAATCTAGGATACTATTTCGGTATGAACAAGAAATTCCGTGAATTATTTATAAATACAACAATATGTTATAAATACAACAACACTTGAATTTAAATTCATTTGTGGTAGTGGTAATCGAGTTGTATTTTTAAAAAAAATCTTAATATGCAATTACCGTTATTCCCTTTAAAATCAATTTTTTTCCCTGGTGAGACTGTTCCGCTCCACATATTCGAAGAGCGCTATAAGCAGCTTATTCAAGATTGTAGGAATGAGGCGATTACCTTTGGCATACCTGTTTATATATATGACCAAGTTGCTTTTGGTACCGAGGTACAGCTTGTTGAAGTAGTTAATACCTATGAGGGTGGTGAAATGGATGTGGTCTGCGTTGGGCGTCAAGTATTCAAGATTTTATCTTTTGAAAATGAAATAGGGGATAAATCATACCCTGGTGGCAATATTGAATTTTTAGAAGGAATTAATGATGCTGCAGATCAATTGAAAATAAGTGTTCTAGACCGTATCAAAGAGCTTTATGAATTGATGGATGTGCCTTTTACCCCAATGTCTTTGGATAAATTCAATATGTATATTCTAATACATAAAATAGGTCTTTCTTATGAGCAGGAATATGAACTATTGCAGATGCCAAAAGAAAGTGACCGATTAAAGTTCATTCAATCCCACCTTTTAGCAACAATAGGGGTGTTGAAAGAAGTGAATAGGACCAAAGGTGCAATTAAAATGAATGGTGATTTCAAGAATTTTGATCCGCTTGATTTCGAGGATTTTAAAATTTGAGAATCACCATGGATTTCATTAGGGTAAATCCTATGTGTTTCCTATTTTTGCTTTCAAACTTTTAAGACATCCTATATGAATCTTCACGAGTATCAAGGAAAAGAAATTTTAGCAAGTTTTGGAGTGCGCATTCAGCGAGGTATCGTTGCGCATAGCCCTAAAGAAGCTGTAGAAGCCGCCAAGCAATTAACAGCGGAAACAGGAACTGGATGGCATGTGATCAAGGCTCAGGTACATGCTGGTGGTCGTGGCAAAGGTGGAGGTGTTAAACTGGCTAAAAACCTTAAGGAGGTCGAAGAAATTGCTGGTGATATAATTGGGATGAACTTGATTACTCCCCAAACATCGGCTGAAGGTAAAAAAGTTCACCAAGTTTTGGTAGCGGAAGATGTTTATTATCCTGGGGATAGTGAAACCAAAGAATTCTATATGTCGGTTTTGTTGGATCGGGGTAAAGGACGGAATATGATTATGTATTCTACCGAAGGCGGAATGGATATAGAGGAAGTTGCTGAAAAAACACCACATTTAATTTTTACGGAAGAGGTGGACCCGTCAACAGGGCTCTTGCCTTTCCAAGCTCGAAAAATAGCCTTTAATCTTGGACTTTCAGGAACTGCGTTTAAAGAAATGACAAAATTCGTGGCATCACTTTATAAGGCATATGTTGAGAGTGATTCCAATATGTTTGAAATTAATCCTGTACTCAAAACTTCGGATGATAAGATAATGGCCGTTGATGCAAAAGTTTCCATTGATGACAATGCTTTATATAGAAGAAAGCAATACGCCGAGATGCGTGATTTACGTGAAGAAAACCCGATTGAAGTTGAAGCAAGGGCTGTTGGACTTAGTTATGTTGATTTGGATGGTAACGTTGGCTGTATGGTTAATGGCGCTGGTTTGGCCATGGCAACAATGGACCTTATTAAAATGGCTGGTGGTGAGCCAGCTAACTTCTTGGATGTTGGTGGTACAGCGGATGCCAAAAGGGTAGAGGAAGCTTTCCGTATTATTCTTAAGGATCCAGCGGTTAAAGCAATTTTGATTAATATTTTTGGAGGAATTGTTAGATGTGATCGTGTCGCACAAGGCGTTGTAGATGCCTATAAAAATATGGGAGACTCGATTAAAGTGCCTATTATAGTTCGTTTACAGGGCACAAATGCCGAGTTGGCGAAAGAGATAATTGATAATTCAGGATTGGCCGTACATTCTGCAGTACAGTTTCAAGAAGCAGCGGATATGGTTAAAAAGGTTTTGAGTTAAATAGCATACAAGAATAGGATAATAAAAAGGGCAATACTTGAAAGTATTGCCCTTTTTATTTGATTAAAGTTTTTTTAATTGTTACATGTTTTAAATTTTGGTTAACTCTTTAGAAACCCCTATTGATATTGGTAAATCTTGATCTTATTTGCACTGGATATTACAATGTCATAATGACTAAAGTTTTGTTAAATGGAAAAAACCTTGTAACAATCTATATTCTGAGCCGTCTTTTAGGTAATCAACAATTATTCATCAATCATTTAACAAACAAATCATGAGAAAATTAAGTTTAGTATTTGTAGCTGCAATGCTACTAGTAACAGGAAACATTTTAGCCAACGATTCAATTAAGGATGATCCGACAAAAAAACTATCCACTCAAATTGGAGAACTTTTGGATGACAATAATTTCTCTTCGGACGATGTTAGTCTAACCGCACAAGTTAGGTTTACTTTGAATAACGAAGGCGAAATTGTAGTGTTATCAGTTGATACTGATAACGAAAGATTAGCGTCTTTTGTTAAAGGTAGATTAAACTACAAAAAAGTGGAAGTAGCTGGAGCCACAGAAGGTAAAATGTTTACTATTCCTATTAAAATTGCAAGTTAGGCATACGCTAAAGACTATTTAAAAATCCTGATTATATCAGGATTTTTTTTTGTTTTTATATTTAACGGATGAAATATCGCTATTGAATTTCTTTTTTGGTCTCGTTTTTATATCGAATCTTTTATTAGGGGTAATACTGGCTTTTGTTTTACCCTTTGATAAAATCTCCCCAGGATTTTTTGGATTTTCTCTGGTTCCCCTAAGATGTATCACAAGGCCATTTAGGAAATTACGTAGAATTTGGTCCCCACATTCCACATAATTAGGGTGGTCTTCTTTTCTGAACAATGCACCCAATTCACTTTTTGTAATATTGAAATCGGCCAACTTCAATATTTCAACAATTTCATCGTCCCTTAACATTAGGGCTACCCGGAGTTTTTTGAAAATATCATTGTTCGTCATACAAGCCTTTTTTGTAAACTTTATGCAAATTAATGATAGCCATTGGTATTATAACGTAAAACAGGGATTAATTATACGAAAGGAGTACATTTTTAGTTATACAAGAGAATTATTGTTATTCTGTTATGAGCACTTATAAAGAAAAACTTAGTATACTTTCAGAAATGATATCCTTCGCTAGGGTTAATAATACAATCAAGGATGAGGAATATATTTTTCTAAATAGTGTCGCACAACAGTTAGGCGTTGATGAGAATACTTTTGATACGCTTTTCAATGAAGAAGTAGAACACATTATTCCTAAATCTGAAGCAGACCGAATATTACAATTTCATAGATTGGTTTTATTAATGAATGTGGATAAAAAACAGGACTTAATAGAAATTAGCAGAATCCACAATATTGGATTAGGAATGGGGTTACCACCTTCAGCTATTGAACAAGTACTCTCAATAATGCATCAGTATCCTAATAAAATCGTACCGCCGAAAGTACTCATCGACATCTTCAGGGCACACTACAATTAAGATTTACATTTAGATTTTGGTCGATAGTGATATCTTCAAACTAAAAATTTGTTAATAAAATGCCATAATGGCATTACTTTGAGTATAGTGAGTGTCAAAATGACACTATATTCGTAATGGTATAGCTTTTGTCTTTTCATGTTTGAGTTTAAATTTTAACTGAAAAAATAAAAGTCATGAGCATAATAAAAAGAAGTGATGTATTGTTTCCTTCATTAATGAATGAAATATTCAAGCCAGATTGGTTTGGTGGTTTGGAAAACGATAAAAGCAATGTTCCTGCGGTGAACATTAAAGAAAACGAAAAAGATTTTGAATTGGAACTTGCGGTTCCGGGTAGGAAAAAGGAAGATTTTCAGATAGAAATCAACGAAAATGTGTTGACAATTTCCACAGAATCCAAAACCGAGGAAAATATTGAAAAAGACAATTACACAAGAAGGGAGTTTACATATTCTTCCTTTAAGCGTGCATTTACCTTACCGGAAACAATTGATGAAGACAACATAAAGGCAAATTACGACAATGGAATTTTAAAATTTACATTGCCGAAAAAAGTGGAGTCTTTACCAAAGCCTAAGAGAATGATAGCGTTGTCTTAAAATATTAAAGAGATTATGTTGTGCCCATTCTGGGACATTTCATAATGGTTGGTTAGTTGGTTAGTTGGTTAGTCCTGACGATCTGTTAAGCAGACGTCAGGATACTGTATACCTATCGAGAAAGATAGTGTCGTCAGTTTTTGAAAAGCGTCTTGAGTAATCAGGGCGCTTTTCCCATTTCTTTATCTTGTGTTTGTAGCATCTTTATTTCGTCACGCAACTTTGCTGCTTGCATAAAGTCCAATTCTTTTGCCGCTTTTTCCATGGCCTTTCTCTTGCCCCTAATCATCTTTTCAATTTGATCTTTGGTCAAATATTCCATATCGGGTTCGGCAGCTCTTAATTCTTCTTTTTTAAAATGATAGGTGGAAACCGAATTTTTGGACAAGGCACTGTCTAAACTTTTATTCAATGCTTTTGGGGTGATATTGTTAGCAACGTTATAGGCAATTTGTTTTTCACGACGGTAATTGGTCCCATCAATTGTCTTTTGCATACTGTTAGTAATTTTATCCGCATACATGATTGCTTTACCATTCAAATGCCTTGCAGCTCTACCTACAGTTTGTGTTAATGAGCGATTGCTGCGTAAAAATCCTTCTTTATCTGCATCTAAAATGGCAACAAGGGAAACTTCAGGTAAATCCAATCCTTCACGTAATAGGTTAACACCAATAAGTACATCAAAAACACCTTTTCGTAAATCTTGCATTATTTCAACACGCTCCAAAGTATCAACATCGCTATGAATGTATCTACATCGCACGTTTATCCGAGCTAAATATTTGGTCAGTTCCTCGGCCATTCGTTTGGTCAATGTAGTGACCAAGGTCCTTTCATCTTTTTCAACCCTTTGGTGAATTTCCTCTACTAGATCATCAATTTGGTTTAAACTTGGTCTAACTTCAATAATGGGATCAAGTAACCCAGTCGGTCTTATAACCTGTTCAACATAAACGCCTTGGCTAAGTTGAAGTTCATAATCTGCGGGTGTGGCACTTGCAAAGATTACCTGATTTTGTAATGCTTCAAATTCTTCAAATTTCAAGGGTCTGTTGTCCATCGCTGCAGGTAATCGAAAACCGTATTCAACTAAGTTTTCCTTTCGAGAACGATCACCACCATACATGGCATGTACTTGTGGAATGGTTACATGGCTCTCGTCTATCACCATTAAAAAATCCTGTGGAAAATAATCCAAGAGACAGAATGGTCTTGTACCTGGTTCACGTCCATCCAAATATCTTGAGTAATTCTCGATACCCGAACAATAACCCAACTCCCTAATCATCTCCAAATCAAAATTAGTTCGTTCTTCCAAACGTTTGGCTTCAAGATGTTTGCCTATTTCTTTGAAATATTCAATTTGATGCACCAAATCATCCTGAATGAGATGAATGGCATTCTGAAGAATATCAGGCGATGTTACAAACATATTCGCTGGATAAATATTTAGGGTTTCATAAATCTCAATAACATTATTATTAAAAGGATCGAAGGCTTCGATCTCTTCTATTTCATCTCCGAAGAAGTGAATTCTAAAAGCGTGGTCTGCGTAACTTGGGAAAACATCAACGACATCACCCTTTACCCTAAAGTTGCCATTTCTAAAATCAGCTGTAGTCCTTGAATATAAACTCTGAACCAACATATGCAATAGCTTGGTACGGGCAATGACTTGATCTTTATGAATGGTAATTACATTTTTTTGGAATTCCACAGGATTCCCTATACCATACAAGCAAGACACGGAAGCAACGACCAGAACATCCCTTCTACCAGACAAAAGTGAAGAGGTGGTACTTAACCTTAGTTTTTCGATATCTTCATTGATAGAGAGATCCTTTTCAATATAAAGTCCAGAAGTCGGAATGTAGGCTTCAGGTTGGTAGTAATCATAATAGGAGACAAAGTACTCGATCGCATTATCCGGAAAAAACTGTTTGAATTCCGAATAAAGTTGGGCAGCAAGGGTCTTGTTATGTGCTAAGACCAAAGTGGGTTTTTGCACTTTCTCGATAACATTGGCAACAGTAAATGTCTTTCCTGAACCAGTTACACCAAGTAGGGTCTGGTAGGCTTCTTTTGAATTAATACCATCAACCAATTGTCTTATAGCTTCTGGCTGATCACCTGTAGGTTTGAATTCGGATTTGACCTTGAATTTCATTCTTTAAAAATACGAAAGCACAATGATTATTTTTGATAAGGCAGTAACAATTTAATCTTATCGTTTTAAGGCAAAATGCCCCTTGAATATGCGCCCATCACCCAAATTTGCCTTAAACCAATAATCAGAAGAGGGTAAAGGAACGCCATTAAAATTACCATCCCAGCCAAGGGAATTGGCTTTAAACCGTTGTATCAGGTTTCCATAGCGATTATAAATAGAAATAGTCTCTATATTTATCTGAAAATTACGACGAGGAGGTACAAACTGCCAAAAATCATTAATCCCATCCCCGTTGGGTGTAAAAAAATTGGGAAAATCATCTAGATTTAAATCCCTATCTACAGCTTTTTCCGCTACTCCACAACCATTTTTATCCCTCACATATGCTATTTGAGGCCTAACAGATACATTGTTAAAAATTGGACTATCTTGGTAAGGACCTTCTATATTGTCCAAAGCAAATTCATAATTTCCTATTCCACTAGCATTTATTGTAATTTCCTTACCATTGGTAATATCAACAACATCAATACTCTCAATTGTTGCCTTTTCGGATAAAACAACAAAAAATAGCCTAAAATCAGAACATTCTACAGTTCCATCAGATCCGGAAATAAAATTATAAGCTTCATATCTATATCTTCCAGGACCTAAGATTTTTACATTTCGATTATCTGAAATTAAAGTTTCGCTATTGTCCTCATTTACCTTAAACCATCGAAAACCATCTGCAATGTCATCGGTGTCAGTGGAGAAGGGTAAATCGGTTTTACATAATTGTATTTGGTTAGGAAAATCAATTTCAGGTCGTAAGTATGTTATTTCTCCGGACAGATCATCAACAATAGGGTCACAATCAAGGGATTCACCACCAGTGGAAAAACTCTCTTCTGTACATGAGCCTATTTCCCCATTTTCATTATAAGGCCTTATTTGGATATAAATTTGTGAGTCTTGTGGTAAATCCTCATTAGGTTCATAGATTAGGGTATTACCAACATCTATATTATCCAATATATCATTACCTCCAGTTACGGTGCCAATAGACAATTTATAACCCGTTGCAGTTGGGGCATAGGCCCAAGTCAAGTCGGTAACTATCGTCACATTAGCAGCATTATTATCTGGCGCAATTAATAAAGTGCATTGTGGAGCACTTGTAACATCAATTGTAGTGAATGTTTCACTTAAACATGATATTGGTGGCGCATCAAACAAAACAAGACTAATACTGACATATATCTGGGTATTATCAGGCAGACCTGTAGGAGCCGTATAGAAATTGTCTTGACCTATTGGTAGACTATTCAGTATATCATCCCCTCCCGGTGTAGTGCCTAAAGAAATTAAATATCCATTAATACCGCCTACCGCAGGCCAAGTTATTGTTGCGTTTACCGGAATATCCAAAGCACCATTTTGTGGATAGCTAAGTTTAGGGCACTCTTGCCCTTGTGATATTAACCCCATTAGTAGCGCAACAAAGCTTAGAATATTTTTTAACATTTGATCAAAACTATCACTTATGAAAATATTTAAAGATTACCGTTTTAAGGTAAAATGCCCTTTAAGTTCTTTATTATCCTGGGTTGTTGCCTTGAACCAATAATCTGAAGCGGGTACAGGTCTACCATTGAAATCACCGTTCCAACCTAGGGAAGTGGGTTCTATTTGTGCGAGTAGTAATCCAAAACGGTTAAAAATAAAAATTGAACTTAAATTATTGCTACCTGTGTTTACGGGCGGAATAAATTGCCAATAGTCATTAACACCATCCCCATTAGGGGTGAAAAATTTTGGAAATCCCTCAACCGTTAAATCCTGTTCTACTGTTAACTCAGCTATACCACATCCATTTCTATCCCTTACGAAAACGGTTACCGCTCCAGGGAGTACGCTGTTGAAAACAGGGCTTGATTGATAAGGACCATCAATATTGTTAACGGCATATTCATAATCGCCAATTCCCCGCGCATTGATTTCCACTCTTAAATTTCCCAAATTTTGTGATATATCCACAGCGGTAATGGTGGCCACTTCTGAAATCTCAACCCTAAATATTTTGGATGTGGGGCATTCAATACTGCTACCTGATTGAGTTATGGTATTGTATGCTTCATATCTATAGTCTCCGGATTCTGTAAACATTGCTTCTGCCGATGAAGAAATTAAGGTTTCATTACCAAATGGGTCTATTTTGAACCAATGGTATCCATCAGCACTATCAGTTGATGTGACCGTAGAGGTTACATCCGTTCCACATACTGATATGACATCAGGGAAATCTATTTCCGGATTCAAGGTAATCAAATCCCCAGTCGTCGCATCTAAAAAAGGACCGCAACCCAGAATGGTCGAGAATGTTTCCTGAGTACAACCAATAGCATTCCCGGCAGCATTGAAAGGTGTTATTGTGATGAAAAAAGTCTTATTGGGTTCAAAGTCTATCACAAAGGTCGAATTCGTGAAAAAAGTATCATTATTCAGGATTTCTGCGGTAAAGGGAGAATTGCCGATAGTCACTAGATATCCTGCTGCATCAGGCACATTGGTCCATTCCAAAAATGGGGTTAAGGGTACGTTAATGGCACCATTACTGGGGGTAATCATTGTTGCACAACCTGGTAATGTAGCAATTGCACCGGTAGTAAAACTTTCTTCCGTACAATTTATAGCCTGGCCAATTACATTGTTGGGTACTACCGTTACAAATATTTGGGAATTTGCAGGTAAATCTATCACAGGATTATAGGATAGCGTATTTCCCACGTTTTGATCAAGAATTTCGGTTCCTCCTACAGAAGTACCAATCCTTAAATCATAAGATGTTGCCCCTGAAGCATAATTCCACCCAATATTGGTCGCGCTATTAATATTCATTTCGCCATTGAGAGGGTTATTCAGCATTGTGCAGGAAGGAGGGACGGTAACATTTTCGGTTCTAAATGTTTCACTAACACATATAATATTAGGTTGGTTAAAGAAGAAAAGGGTAATCGTCACATAAACCTGGGTATTCTCTGGTAGTCCCAATGGCGGGGTATATGTAGTGGCACTACCTACTGCGGTTTGGTTAATGATATCAATACCTCCCGATGTAGTCCCTATTGAAACAATATATCCGGTAACGCCTTCCACAAAATTCCAACTGATTGAAGTATCTACCGGAACATTATTACTTCCGTCCAATGGCGCCGTTAAATTGGGGCAAGTTTGTGCGAAAACAAATGGCCCAAAAACAAAGGCAAATATGACAAGTAATTTTTTTAGCATTTAAAAATATAATTGCTTTAGCGTTTCAATGAAAAATGACCTTTTATAAGTCTTCCATCCTCTAAATTAATTTTGAACCAATAATCGGCTGATGGTAACGGTCTTGAATTATAATTGCCATTCCAACCAATATCACCTGCCTTTAATTCAGCTAGTTTTTTTCCATATCTATCAAATATACTTACTGAGGAATTCGTATGTGAAGTACTGCTCGCACCAATAAGATTCCAACTATCATTTACACCGTCTCCGTTTGGCGTAAAGAATTTTGGAAAACCAAGTACCGAAATTGTTTTTTTCGAAACACCACAACCTTTTTTATCCCTAACAAAGGCAGTAATCAATCCTGGAGAAACGTTTTCAAAATAATTTGAATCGGTATATGACAGTCCATCCAGGGAATATTCATAGCTGCCATCACCTGTTGCGTCGATTAAAACCGTATTATTCTGTAAGAAATCTTCAATAGTAATAGTATTTATTACTGCTTGGTTTGAAGGTAGGACTTCAAAATCCACACTATTTACACAGCTTAATATTTGGTTATTATGGTTACTTACATTACCTACCTCCAATGAATAGTTACCCAGTTCCGAAATGTTGACATTTTGTGAATTGGACACTAATTGTCGTCCATTTGAATCTTTTTTAAACCATTCATAGGTATTAAAACCAATTGGCCCAACAATATAAAGATCAGGATTATCAGTACATAAAATATAGGACTCCTCTAACTCGAATTTAAGAGATGGCTTTACATTAAGATTTATTTTCAGGATGTTCTGACATTGATTTGAATTTTCCAATCGGGCATAAACAAAACCGGGTTCCGAATCAGTAGTGTCTGGCAGTGGATTTTGTTCAGATGCAAGATCTTTGAGTGAATCGTAGAATAAAATAGATTCACCTTTATAGTTCGATGTTGCAAAACTTTCTAAATCAAATGTTCCGACTAATACATTGTCTAAGTTGTTATTATCACAGGAATAAAGATCGTATTGAGGAATTTCATTAAAATCAATGGGGTTTACCTGTATCTCAAGCTCACCATAATTTTCACAATTTCCTGAATTAAATACAGTATAGTACAAAGTTTGATTAAAAGATTCAGTATTTCTATAGGCAGTCACATTGTTTATAGGATTATTTGCCTCCCGATCAGCAATACTTTCGTAAAACAAGTAGCCATTACCAGTTTCAGGGTTTGATTGGTTTAAGTTGAAAGTTGCAATGCCATCTGAAGAGGAATTGAGATCCGTATCACATTGTACTAAATACAAGGTATTGTCTTCTGGTATTCTATTTACATTGATTTGGGTCTCACCAAAAATTGGGCAGTCCACCGGGTTGGGTAAGGTTATTTCAAGTGTATACCTTCCCGAATCAATATCAAACGCCTCTTCAATATGGAATATATGGCCGTCAGGATTTAAAACAGTATTGCCATCCTTTGACCATCTATATATTGCTCCAGGTATTTCTTCTGCTTGCAGTGTGAATGAATCGCCATCACATACATCCAGGGAACTGATAGATGTACCACTATCACTTAAAACCAAATCCGTTTTGTTGAAAAACGATTGAATAAAGGGGGGTAAACCCTGGGTACTATTGTTACCTAAAGCAATAGCCTTATGCCTATATTTTGCAGCCCTCCCCTTAGCATTAGGGTCATTAATAACTCCTAAATATGGGGTGCCAGTAAAATAATTCAGTGCGATGGTTCGATAAATTTTTCCATTAGCACCCAATTGCAGTGCACCGCGATAAATTTTGCTATTATCAAGTTCAACTTGTGATGCGGAAATACTAGGTGCTGAAATGTCAAATTGAATTAAAGATGAGGTGTGATTTGTTTCTAAATCAACAAGATTGGTTGAATGTGTATATAGAAATTGATTGTTGGGCGAAAATTCTATGCCGTATGGCTTATCGTTGATTCCATTAATTTTCAATTGTTGAAGATTGGAAACGATTCCTGAACTTGCGTCAAAATCGAATAGTTGTAGTCCAAAGGACATATTGGCACTGGCCATCATTGTACCATCGTTCGAAAATTTTAAATATCCCCTTGGATCTTCAATTTTCAAGGCTGGAAAAATGCTTTTAACTGAAGTTTTAGACACCCCCGATGCACTGATTTCAAAAGCGTGATATGTGTTCATAAATCCACTATCAAAACCATATTGGGTAGCAAGTGTCACAACCCAAATTGATTTGTCCGAACAGTCTTTAACCACAGCAGCAATTTTTTCAGAACAATCATTTAAAAGCTTAATGTTTTTCTGTGTAATTGCTCCATTGCCATTATTCATTGTCATATCAACAATAGAATAATTTAAACCAAAATCCGCATCTACTTGGGAAGTTGAAGTGTCAACGGTAAAAATGTAAAATATATTGGGGTCTAAAGGTTTGGGTACGATAAGGGCAGATTGTGTGCTTGAGGGATCACCAAAGAGACCGTTCCCATTCTGCATAACATTATGATTGCGGTCATAAACGATTATTCCATCGGTGTAAAAAAGTAAATCACCAAGTGCGTCTGAAATTGTGGTACAGCCCTCAAAGGTATCTAGTCTGCCATCATCCAAAGCAGTGACTGTCCCATTATTATTGAAACGGATTCCTGCATTATTTCCGAAATACCAATTGGAAGTCTCACCTTGGCCAAATAATAGGACAGGAAAAATGATGCTAAATGCTAGCAGCAAGGTGATTTTCTTTTTCATAGTGTTTACCTAAACACCACAATATACTATAAATCCCTCTTTTTCAACAAAGCGTATGACAAATAGACGAAAATAAAGGTCCAACCGACTACGATCAAAATTTCATACCAATGTACTCCGTAATCCAGTTCAAACTTTTCGCCTATCTGGTCGGCAACCGATTGTACGGCTCCCAATCTTGAAAATGGTTCATCTATCAATTTCCACATGGCGTTTAAAGGAAAGAAGCCCATAATAAGGTCTGTAGTATCGCCGTCGAAAAGTTTCCAACGTATCATTCCCCGTACAAACCCTTCAAACACTTGCCATAAAATAAGAAAGCCCAAAGCAAATGCTGATCGTTTTACCAATATGCCAAGGAATAAACAAAAGGAGAAAAAACCCATTAGTTTAACGAAAAAGGCCAATAAGAATTCCAAGTCGGAAAAGATAATTGAAAGTTCATTGTAGTCTGAATAGATAAGCCCTAAAATCAATGAAACCACAAATACGAAGATTGTTGAAATCAATGAAAAGGATATCACAGTCAAAAACTTTGAAAGGATGAATTCTTTCTTTGATAAACCATCTATCAAGTTTTGCTTAATGGTTTTGTTGCTGTACTCATTGGCCATCATAGAAACGATGACAATTGCCAGGAACAACTTGAAAAATGCGGTGATAAAAGTATTGAAATGCCAGATATAGGGAAAGTTAAAAATCCCTTGTTCTGCCAAATGGAATTTAATGGGTCCAATATCAAATTTTATTGCTGCCACTAAAGCAATTGAAGTAAGCAAAACAAAATAAGAAATGATCAATATCTTGCTAACCCTGTTGTTCCAAAGTTTTATGAATTCTATTTGTAATAATCGTAACATGATATATTTTTGGTTTAGTTAGCTGCATTTTCGGTCATCGTCAAGAATTGCTCCTCAAGACTTTCTTTTCTTTGGACCAAATGGGAAAGTACAATACCTTGCTCCATCAGGCTTCTATTCAAAACTTCAGAGTTCATTTCTTCCTTTAGAAAAGCAGTGATCAACCCATTTTCATTTTTAATTTTACTGAAGCTGTTGTTGTTTTCCAGAAAAGTGACCAATTTTGCATTATCACTGGATTTTAATTCAAAAAAACCATGGCTGGCCATCATATCGTCTACACGGCCGGAATATAGTTTACGACCTTTACGAAGAATTACAACATGGCTGCATACCTTCTCTACTTCGTCCAAAAGATGGGATGCCAAAAGAATGGTCGTGCCTTGAGAAGCTACCGTCTTTATTATTTCACGAATTTGATGAATCCCCTGAGGGTCTAAACCATTGGTAGGTTCATCAAGTATTAATATTTCCGGGTCATTAAGTAGGGCGGAGGCTATTGCCAATCTCTGTTTCATACCTAGCGAATAGGTTCTGAATTTACTGTTCTTACGTTCTATTAAACCAACCAGTTCCAACTTTTCTTCAATCTTATCTTCAGGCACTTCCTTGATCTTACAGACCAATTTTAAGTTCTGTATGGCTGTCATATAGGGGTAAAAATTCGGTCGCTCAATGATGGCGCCAACCTTTTTTAAGGCCTCATGCGTTGAGGTATTGCCGTCAAACCAAGAAAACTCGCCAGAGGTTCTGTTTACAACATTGAGTACGACTCCCAAAGTAGTGGATTTACCGCTCCCGTTTGGCCCCAAAATACCATAGACATTCCCTTTTTCAATGGTGAATGAAAGGTCTTTGACAGCAGTAAGGTACCCGAATTTTTTAGTGAGGTTATTTACAGTTAGTATCTTTTCCACAATAGGGGATGTTTTTAGGAGGTTTATAGTAACTTGACGAAGAAACCTTAAATTTGTTACAGGCTTATCCACTTAAAAATAAACAATTGCCATGTTGGAGGAAAAATTAATGTCAAAGAAAAAGCCAGCTTACCCGGTTTCGGAGGAGTTGGATGCTTATTTGGAACAATATAACCGTAAGATCGAGATACCTATTTTTTATGAGGATTTATTGCGTTTTTCTGGCTCGGTAGTAGTCTATGACTCCCATGATGAGGACACGCTTTGGATAAGGGTATATTATAATGAATTTGACCGACAGGAAATTGACACAAGTCTTAAAAAAGTATACTCCATTCTGCATTCAGATGGTAGTGGTCACATAGATCAATATTTAAATGTTGATGCTGTCGACTACTGTACTTTTGCGAATTCTAAACCCTTTCGTATAAAGATCAGAAATATACTTAACGATAATTTTACATATTTCTATGTGAAGAAAGCCGATGCTTCAAGGATATACGGGTTGGAGTTGGAGCATATGCTTTCCCCATATAATCTCAATTTTTTGGTTTATAAGGATACTATGATTGAAGAGCATATTGCAGGCATACCAGGGGATGTGTTCATCAAGGAGATGTTGCCCAAATGTAGCGAAACCGAGAAATCCCAATTGGCAAAGGAGTTTGTTAAGTTCAATGAATGAGCGGAGCATGATACGATTATTGGGCGATATGCGATCCTATAATTACGTTATTGTAATGACCCATGACTTTGACCACGTGGTTTATAAGATAAGGGCCATAGATTTTGATCAACAGAGTTTTGAAGGTAAGCTAAAAGTATATCGACCACAGTTTTTCAAAGAGAATTATAAAATGGTTGAATTGGTGAGAAGTAAGTTGCTGGAAAATTCCGTTGATCAATATAAATTGGAGGAACGTTCAATCATCGCCAAGCGTATTCTGAGTTCAGGTGACCGTATAAAATTCCTAAGTAAGATTTGCAAAAAAGATGATATTTCATTAAAGGAAAACATTGAATTGCTTAAAACACAGATTTTCGAATTGACCAAAGATACTAAATTCAAGAAATGCAAGACCATGGGAGATATATTGGATCTTGCATTGGATTTTGTAAAGCGTAACTATCAGGGAGTAAGTATGAAACAGATTATTGAGCATAAGATTAAGATATAGTTATCCTTGATTTCAATACATGGAAATCAGCCCCAAGCTGGCATGAGAAAGTAGATGGTATTAGAATTTCAGAGCTGCATGATAAAAAAGTAATAAATCACGGCAGCCACTTCATATTTATAACAAAAATGTCAAAAAAATTAAAACCTTAGGATTACCAATTCCTAAAATACTTACAAAAAAGGGCGTAATATTATACGAAACCTCTTACATTCTTATCCAATACGTCGTAATTTTTAAAATTCATCCTTAAAAATAGGTTTATTATCAGTAGATTTAATAAATTATTGATTCTCCCCAAATTATTTAAGAATAGATTTAATCATTAAAAGCTGCACTTTTATAGCCGTTAATGCTGGCAGTTTTGTAATGAATAATCATTTGATTTATTGATATTAAATCACCTCCCCCTCTGATTTATTAATGATAGAAATATCATAGTAATACTGACTAGTAAATATTTTACGAAGAAGACTAAAATGGTTGCGATGTAACCATTTTAACAAAAAAAAAGCAACAATCTAGCTAAACATTTTTATGAAAAATAACTACTCTTTTAGTAATCGGACCTATAGCCCAATACAAAATAAGAATAGTGTCAACTGGCGATTGTGCTTAACGATGCTGTTTTCCTTTTTCTTTATACTGGTTGCGTATGCTCAAAAAGGAAAAAAAGGTCCTAAAGGAAATAACAAAGAAATCACCCTCTTTACCTGTGCTGAGGTAATTGAAAATGGTCTGTACCGGGCTTATTTTGGATACACAAATCCCAATAACGATGCAATTACAATCCCTGAAGAGGATAGTTACGTTTATTTAAGTAGTAAAATAGATGATGATTTATATCAGGGTGTACAAAAGTTTAATGTAAACAACACCTTTGAGCCTGGTACTGTAGAAAGGGCTTTTTCCGTAGTATTTAATGGTAATGGGCATGCCAAATGGACCCTGGTCCAAAACGGAAATACAGAAACTAAGATACGAGCTGCGTCAGATTCTCCTGTATGTCAGGATCTCGGAACTATTTTTCCAGTTTTTGGGGGTGTTGGAAAATCATTCGATCCTATAGGTTCCGAGTTAACAGCCTTGGGTACTGATACTGCCGGAGATTTACCATCGGAATTAATATTCCAGCTAAATACAAGTGAAGAGGTTCTTATAGAAATCGTACCGGCAGACGGTAAAATGCTGGCTGTGCTGAATTTGCTTCAGCTTGCTGGACCCACAGGCTTTGGGAGATCATTGTCCCACTTTATTGTAGACCCGGCCACTATCGCCGCCAAATATGCCACCATTGACGTATACTTCCCAATCGCTAGGTTACTGGAATTAAATGCTTACGGAGATGGTACCATTGATACTATAATCAATTTTGCAAGACCTTTATATCAGCCAAATCTAAGTGCAGGTACCGTAGACTCACAGGGAGATGCGGCTATGTTAACAAATGATGTGCGCGAATCTTTTAGTGCTGGCAGGGAGGAAGATGGGAGCCGCATACCGGTAGATGGTCGTGGAATAAAAATAGGGGTCATTTCGGATAGTTATGACAAAGTCAACCCAGGAGAAGCCAATTTGGATGTCGATCAAAGTGATTTACCCGGGTTAGAAAATGATGAAGGAAATTTAACTCCGGTAGATGTTAAAAAAGACTTACCGGGTAAGGGTTCAGACGAAGGTCGGGCCATGATGCAGATTATACATGATGTAGCGCCTGGGGCCGAACTCGGATTCTATACCGGCGTCTTGTCTCCGAGAGATTTGGCACTGGGTATTGAAATTATGTCCAATGATGACTATATGATTATAACCGATGACGTTACCTATCCTCTGGAACCATTTTTTGGGGATGGGGAAATAGCAGCGGCAATCAATGATTTTACAGCTAAACCCGGTAGAGCCTATGTAACCTCTTCCGGAAATTTTGCCGACAATGCGCAGCAAGGCGTTTTTACGAACTCAACTTCCTCCGTTGTACCAGATTTTCTATCAGCGGGTACTGTTGCCCATGTTTTTGGAACCAACCCGGACGGCAGCCAGGATATCAGTAATAAAATTAGTTTAGAGACAGGTTCTTACATGTTTGTTCTGCAATGGGATGAACCTCAGGCATCTCAGAACTTCAATAATACCACTCCCACAGACTTGGACATTTATTTGATAAAGGATACAGGTGAAAGAATAGTGGATACCAATCGCGATAACGAAGCGGGAGATTCTGTTGAGGCCATGCTATTTCAAGTTACCGCCGGCTCTACGGCCAATATAATGATCACAAGTGCTAACGGGCCGGCTCCGGCTAATTTGGCTTTTCGATATATTGTCTTTAGGTCTAATGGTCTGGAGTATTTGGAATATACAGATGGGGCCCCAACTGTTAGTGGACATGCCATGACAGATGCGGCAGTAACTGTAGGTGCCGTATTCCACGAACTTGCGCAGAACCCATCGCCGCAGGCCTTCTCTTCCTATGCCGGTGTACTCTCAAACAATGTGGCATTAAACGTTGACATCTCTGCCCCGGATGGGGTAGACATTAATAATATCACCAATTTTGGTGCCGATACTGATGGTAATGGTTTTAACAACTTCTTTGGCACCTCAGCAGCCGCACCGCATGCAGCTGCGACCTTTGGTTTATTGATGTCGGCCCTGCCAAAATGGTATCCAGGCGGTTTACCGCAAAACTTGATAGATGATTTAGGCTTGGTGGTGGAGAATAATTCCAATGTACTGGGAGACCAAGCCCTGGCATTATTAAAAAGTGCAGCCGTGCCATCGGGCATCCCTGAACAGTCCGGAATAGGGCTTATAAATGCTGTTGCGTCGCTGCAAAAAATAGCAACACAGACTTCCATATTAACTAAGATTGAAGTACCAGAAGAAAAAAAGGATAGTCTCAGTATAGTGCCTGTGCAGGTAACGCTGATCGGAAAGTATATTCCAGAAGATCCCAAAGTATTCCTGGGCGAAGGTGAAAGTCAAATAGAATTGGAAATTATTTCGAGTAATGACACAGAAATTGTAGTTACGGTACCTCCCTTTGTCGGGAACCCAAATACCTTGGTCAATACCATTAGCATTACTGATACTGGTGATGATGGAGGCAACTCCAATCCCTTGCCCATTATTGATGATGGAAGAATTGCTGTGAAAATATATGCAGATACTGTAGCTATAGAATATGGAAAGTCCTATCAATTTAGCTTTACTGCAGAAGGACTTCCGGAGGGGATTGAATTTGGCGATGAACTCCCGCCAATTAAATTTACATCGCCTGCAGACGCTCGCGCTCCCTTTCCAGGCGTAACTAATTATGCCATTACCCCTTCATTTGATATGGCAAACGCCACAGCGGAGCAACTGGCTGCTTCGGAAGGCTACCTGATAAACTTTGTTAATGGGATTTTACGAGTCACTAAAAAAAACCTGACTATCACTCCAGAATCCCAAGAGGTTACTTATGGAGATGCGGTTAACGTTCAACTGAATTATGATTTTATAAACGATGGAATAGAAGATGAGGACCTTTTTCTCCAAAGCATCATAAATGCTCATAATGACGACTTCTTTGAAGAGAATACTTTGATCTTGGTCAACAAATTTAGAGGCGTAGTGAACGAGCAGGAAATATTGAATCTACTGAATAATGGCAGCTGGATGAGTAGCGAAAGGATTATCCTAAATAAATTCAGAGGCGTTGTAAACGGTATGAATGTGATTGATTTGGAAGGGCTAGATTTCGACAATTACCTGAATCAGGTACAAGATCCTATTAGCAATAAATTTAGAGGGGTTGTAAATAAATTTAGAGGAGTTGTGAATGGAGAACTTCTGCTCAACAACCAAATGGAATTATTCGACCCATTAAGCAACAAGTTTCGAGGAGTGGTGAACGGTACAGGTTTGCTCAATCAAAATGATTTTGCTGCCTATAATTCAATATTTGCTGTGGTCGATTTTGAAGATGGAGCTACCGAAGAAGATCCGGAAAGAACCATAGATAAGGTCTATGCCACCAACCTGTTGACAGGCCTTGATGTTACCATAGGGGAAGAACCTTCATTGATTTTTCCTGGGGCTTTCCTTTCTAACCTAGCAAATAACTTTAATATTGAATACGGTTCGGCCAATATCGCAGTAACCCCGGCTACTTTAACGGCCACTACTGATAATCTGGAAATTGCCTACGGGACCACCCTGATGCCTTCCGATTTTAGTACGGTTATTTCGGGCTACGTTTATGGAGAAACCCAGGCAATTGTTTTTCCAGAGGATGATGGCGGAATACGTTATTATTTTGTTAAAGAAGGAGGAGATGGTACAGAACTGGAAATAGATGCACTTAAAGAGCTCGGTGATTATACGATCAAAATCAGAAACCCCCAAAACTATACTTTTACGAATATAGTTGATGGGACTTATAGTACCTTAACTATTGAAGCCGTGGACTTATCATTTAATCCAGTGGCATTATCAGTAAAGTACGGTGAAACGCCTTTAATAGAGCCCGGTTTTGGTCCTTTTGCTTATGATGAAGACATATCAACTGTTTTCCCTGATGGTAATGGTGGAACTCTAATACCTTACTATTTTAAGAAAGTAGGAGGAGATGATACAGAATATACCATAGGAGGACCTATAAAAATGGATGTTGGTGTTTATGATATTTTTATTACGGATAATCCTGCTGACAGTTATACTATTGTTCCAGATGCAGCCCGAGG
>RCMY010001331.1_pt1 | contig 23569 bp, 22 predicted proteins | sample 2041341 | NCBI WGS metagenome assembly RCMY01 (sample SAMN09708234, study PRJNA481090) | Marine sediment metagenome, whole genome shotgun sequencing project.
ATACAAAAAGCTTGCTTAATGAACTTGAAAAGGAAAACTTAATTTCTAAAAAATAATAACATTTACATGGAAATGATCTAGGTTATGATTCAAATATATTCTGGACAGATTTGTGCAGTTGGATGCGTTGAGATGCCGCGCAAAACTGTTGTGTACAAACCTTTCTTTTACTTTGATTATTCTTACTATCTCAATTTTATTTTCTACTCAAATCTAACAATAAATTATAATCACTGTCGCTAGTCGAATTTTTAAAATCCAAATGGGCTTTTGTCATTCATAAATGGACTTTCAAAAGTTTTCCAATCGATTGTTTTTAATGATTTTCCATCAGTATTCATTGGTGTAAATCTAACTTTATATTTACCCTTTCGATTAAATGTAAATACTCCAGAACACATTCCATGTCCAACATTAAGTTTCCCATTCCATTCCTTTATGTAGTAAATAGTTTTTTTGTTTGTTTCAATCTCAACAACTTCTGATGTGTACCAAATTTCAGATTCTGATTTGTTTTTAATTTTAAAGATTGCATTTGCAGCTGGTCCACAACCATAATGCACAACTTCTGTTTTTTCAAACTCAAAATTCAGATTGAAATTCAGATCTACCATTGATTTTTTGTCTGTCGTTTTCCAATAAACTTTTTCTGTTTCTTTTCTCTCTCTGTTGAATTGCACCATCTCTCTAACTTCATTTTCAGTTTGGTCTGAGTATTTTAAAAAATAGATTGTTCGGTTTTTAAAGCTATTGATGGTATTTTTGACTCACACTATAACCTTGAATAATGAACATTGAATTCAGGCTTATGTTCTTTTGTTCAGGAAAGAATTGCATTCCGCTCATGGAACACTCTGCAACAACTGATTTAAATCCGAAAGTCAAAAATAAAAGTAGTATTATTTTTTTCATAATGTGAGTTTTATAACATAAATCAAATATCGTTCCGTTCATATTCTGACTAACGTTTTTATAATGTTGTGTAAATCAATTGGTGTTATTTTATCAATTTGCAGAATAAAACTACTAATTTTTCGATAAAAGCGTTAGCTTCTCATAATTACTTTTGGACGAAAAAAAGGGAATAGGTTGTAACTTATTTGTGCATGATTTGTGATAATACGGACAGATTTTCACCAAAGAACGCTCATAGGGCGAGAAAAGCTGTTGTGAACTAATTATTCTTTCACTTTTCATATTACTTCAATGTTTCTCTATATCAAAATCTAACATTGAATTATATCTACAACTTATTTCGAATCCCTTTCTATTTTAATTTCCGGAATTTTAATAATTTCAATGGTTGCTGATGACAAGACAACTTTTCCGGCAGTTTTTAAAACTTCTTGATGAATTTTTTCTTGTAAAAGATTCTTTGTAGTTCTTCTTTTTTTATAATCGACGATATAACGCAAATTGAATTGTGCCCAATTATCCGTCAAGGTAATTGCTAAGGTTGGATCAAGCTGTGCGTCTTCAATATAATATTTCTGAACCACCGTTTTCCATTCTTCTTTTGAGTTCGCTGTATATTGAGTTAAAACATCTCTGGCAACTTGAATTACGATACTTTTTGCAAGTTCCATATCTGATCCATATCGTATCGGAATATCAAATTCATCCCATATAAATGGAAAATTTTGAGAATAATTATAAATCGGACCTTTAAAAACAAAAGCATTGCTCAGTTTTACGATTCTACCTGTATAATTATCACTCGTAACCCACTCGCCTATTTCCATAATGGTGGTATAAATACTGTCAATATCAATAACATCACCTTTTATTTTATTTATTTCAATTCGGTCGCCAGGTTTATACACATTAACAATAAAAATGTAAAAAGAACCTGCAATACTCAAAAATATTTCCTGTAAAGTAATCGCAACGCCGGCAGTAAACAGACCAATAGCAAGGGTAAAATCTTTAATATTACCAGTAAAATACGTTATAGATAAAATGATAATAAAAGTATAACCTAGAATTTCAACCGCTTTTTGAGATTTATATCGTGTCGCGGTATCTGGAAGATTATTTCTCACAAATTTTCGGAGCATTTGTATCAGCATAAGCACCACGCTTACCCAAAATAAGTATTTTAAAACACTCGAAAACATCGAATGTTCTTTGAACCACGTGTTTACCAATTCAAAAAAATCCATGGTTGTATAAATTTTAGTTGAATCAAAAATGCAGAATTGATTTCTGTTCTTGTGTAAAATCAATCTACTACCTAAAGGTACAAAATTAGCGGGAAAATCTTATCAATTTTATCAAAACTAATAAGTAATATCAGAAAAAAATCATAGCTTTTTCTGAAAAATAAGACTTGAATTTTTGTTTTACCAGCTTCCGCCTCCGCCTCCGCCAAAACCACCACCAGAAGATCCTCCACCGGAAGATCCGCTACTTTTCGGTGAGCTTACCATCGTGGATTGCGTACTTGACATGGCACCTGAAAAAGATTTAGAAAAATCGCGCATCCCGAGATAATGACCTGTCGATGAAGTGTACCAATTTGGAGGAGGAACGTGTAAAGTCTCAAATTTTTTAGCCCATTTTTCAAACAAACCAAATGCCAAAGCATAACCCATCGTATTTTCAAAATAACCAGGATCGTCTTTGAGCAGCATTTTTAATTTGTTCTCTTCCGCTACCTTGATAAATTGTTTAAACCCTTTTAGTTCAGATAATAGTTGATTCCCTTTTGCATTCTTTTTTATCATTAACATATTGAATACAAGCAAGATAACACAAGTTATCACAATAACAATTAAAGCAATTATTCCCCAGAAAAATAAGCCAATTGCACCAAAAACTATCGCCAAACCGATTAAAACAAGTAAAGTAATCGTTTGTACTTTTTTTGATTTCGCCTCGTAATAAGGTTGTGCATTTTCTTTTAAACTGGTTTTGGCGCTATTCATCGTGGTATAAAATGAATCTTTTAAACTGCTAACCAAAACTTCTTTTTCTAAACCATCAAAATCACTACCGAAAAGTCCAACAAAAATTTCTCTTTCGTAGGTAGGAACATCATTCGGGAGTTCTTTTATTTGGATTATTTTGGTATCTGCTTTTTTGCCAAACAAACCTTTTTTCGGAATCTCTTCTATTCGTATCAAACCTTTATTTCCCCAATACGGTATTAAGGCAATCAAATCGGTATTATCTTCACGATCATCGATTAAAAAACCTGCCATCGCCGGATCCATATTTTCAGGCGCATAATAACTTGTTGTGGTCACCACTTTATCGTCTTTTCCGAATTTTCTCCAAACATAATAAAAACCTGAAACGAGTGCGCCAACTAAAAACACCCAGCCATAATCCGTCCAAAAAGGCCAGAGAGGTTTTAATTCCTTTACCGAATCAACTGGTAAATTCATTAAAACAGTAATACTTTCTCCCGGACGGGAAACAAAACCCGATATGCTTTTACCAATTAATTGATTACCTTCATAATGCATCTGAATATCTTTACTTCGCAAAGAATCTCCCCGAATTCCGGAATAAACGAAACTATTATCTTTATTTAATTCGATGTTTTTTGGCGCGCGAATAGTAAAATCTATTTGATGAAAATCGGCATTCCAGCCATCTGGTTTTAAATTCCAATAAAAACGAATAAAGTCCTTTTCAAAAAGAAAGGCATTGAAAACTCGATATTTAATCTCATAATGTTGTGAACCAACAATCGTTTTATCTTTATCACCAATTTTAATCGTAATATTATCTTGTAGCTTTTGCTCAAAATCAAACGGAGCCTCGAATTTAAAATTAGGAACCTCTATCTTATCAATTTTTATTTTTCTCTTTTCATTTTGTCCGTCTGCATTCAAAAGATCATACTCCGTTTGAATAATTCTGTAAATTCCGTGTTTTGGGTATTCAAAATTAAGGTCGTAATTTTCAACGACATCGAAATAACCTTTTTCAGAAATTTCAATAATTACTTTATAATTCTCTACAGAAAAATCTTGTGAAAATCCATTGAAAATGGATAAAAAAAGAAGTGCAATGGAAAAAATATTTTTCATGGCTACGTTATTTTACCAAAAATTTGTATTTTAAAAAAAAATAAAGCAACTTTTAAGAGGAAAAGTCAACTTTTACATTTTCTTTGCTCACCTCATCGGTTTCGAAAAAGTCAAAATGCTTGTAGTTGAACATGCCTGCAAAAATAACTCCAGGTAAACTTTCTCCATAGGTATTATTTTCACGAACGGTACCGTTATAATAGCGACGGCTACGTTCTAAATTTTCTTCAATCATATTGAGTTTTGCCTGCAAATCAAGGTAATTTGCATTGGCTTTTAAATCCGGATAAGCTTCTCCTAAAGCAAAAATACTTCGCAAAGTTTGTTGCAATTGATTCTCGGCTTTTATTTGTCCGTTAATATCATCTTTCGGAACTTGCATCGCCGCATTTCGAGCTTTAATAACATTTTCGAGTGTTCCGCTTTCATGTTTTGCGTAGCCTTTGACGGTTTCAACAAGATTCGGAATTAAATCATAACGACGCTTTAAAGCAACATCAATATTACTCCATGCATCTTGCACCACATTGCGATTTTTCACAAATCGATTAAAAACGACAACAATAAAAATTACCAATAAAACTATTAAACCAACGATTAGAAGTAGAATGCCCATAATAAATGTTTTTAGATTTATAACTAAATTACATTTTTTTCTTCTAAATGCAACACAACCAACAAATTAATGTTTCTTTTTAATTTTTGATTGGATTAAGAACTGCAAGACAACATCGAGCAACCCACTTTATGTCGCGCCCATTCTGGCCGTTTTGCGAACCATTTTTGATGTTCTTTTTGTTCGCTGTACGGATTTTTCAACAAGGTAAATATTTCATCTAACAAAGAATAATCTCCTTTTTCGGCAGCGTCTATAACCAATTGTGCCATATAGTTTCTCAGCACATATTTCGGATTTACCCCATTCATTTTTTCTTTTCTTGATAAATCGGATAGCGTTTCTTTTTTTAATCGGTTCGCATAATTTTCAAACCAAATATTCCATTTTTTAGAAATTTCTCCAACGACTTCTTCGGGTTTGTAAAAAGCATCTTTTACCAAGTCGATATAATCAATTTTTGCTCCGTTATCAATAACTTCTTCTATTCTAATTTCACTTAATTTTCGAAAGAAAATGGTCATATCGGTTTCGGTCAACTGCAAGGTGTTTTCTAAATTTTCTATCAAAAAAGCATCATTTTCATTTGGTGCAAACAGACCTAATTTCGATTGCATCATTTGTAGTGATCTTGCCTGGTAATTTTCTTTATACTCTTCTAATATTGCCTCAAAAGGTTCAGATTCTTCCACTAAAATATATAAGGCATTTGCCAATTGGTATAAATTCCACAAGCCTATATTTGGCTGGTTTCCATAACGGTATCGCTTAAATTCTTTATCGGTGGTGTTGGGTGTCCATCCTAAATCGAAATCTTCTAACCAGCCATAAGGTCCGTAATCAATAGTGAGTCCGAGAACCGACATATTATCGGTATTCATTACGCCATGCACAAAACCAACACGTTGCCAATGAATAATCATGTTCAAGGTGCGATTGGCTATTTCCCTGAAAAGGAGAACATAAGATTCTTTTGTTCCAACTTCTACCTGCGGAAAAAAATGTTTAATGGTATAACCTGTTATAATTTTTAAGTTTTTCACATCTTTTCTGGCAGAAAAAATTTGATAGTTACCAAAACGCAAAAATGTTGGTGCTACTCTGCAAACGATAGCTCCTTTTTCATAGGCCGAATTTCCATTGTATAGCACATCGCGTAAAACGTCATCACCCGTCAAAGCTAAAGAGAGAGCGCGCGTGGTTGGCACACCCAAATAAAACATGGCTTCGCTACACAAATACTCGCGAACAGAAGAACGCAAAACTGCCAAACCGTCTGAATTTCGAGAATATGGCGTTGACCCTGCCCCTTTCAATTGCAATGCCCAGCGTTTATTGTTGTGCTTAATTTCGGCTAAATTAATTGCTCTTCCATCCCCTAATTGTCCGGCCCAATTACCAAATTGATGTCCGCCATAACACATCGCATAAGGCGTTGTATTTTCAAGGATTTTATTTCCTGTAAAAACCTCTAAAAATTCATTTGTTTTAGCATCTTCTTCGGTTAATCCAATGGCTGCAAGCATTTCTTTAGACACATGCAGCAATTTCGGTTTACTGGTTCTTTTAGGTGTAACGTAAGAAAAACCGGCTTCGGTTACTTGTCTTGAAAGATTTGTTTTATCGGTATCTGCCGGAATTTCTTTGGTGAAAGTATCTTGAATATTAAGTTGCATCATGTCTGTTTTAATCTACTTTAAGGACGATTTTTTTCGAATTGGCTTACAAATTACGGAAATCTGATGGAATTTTCTCAAAACAATGATGACACCCTTGTCGGGGAAACGAGTAATAATCCATGTAAAATCGAATAAAAACTCTAAATTCGATGAAAGATTATAAAACTGTATTCGATTATAAGAACTAATTTGATTATCTGCTTAAAGCAAGATAATTTGAATTATCTGTTTAAAACAAGATATATTTGATTATCTGCTTAAAATAAGATATATTTACAACTATTTTAATAATAAACTCATGATTACCAGCATTATTACCGGCGATATTATCAACTCAAGAAAGAGTAAAAACTACGAGTGGATAGAAAAACTCAAAGAAGTTTTAAACCAATTTGGAAATGAACCCAAACAATGGGAAATTTATCGTGGTGATAGTTTTCAGCTAGAAGTTCCTGTAAAAGAGGCTTTAAAAGCAGCAATCCAAATAAAAGCAACAATTAAGCAAAACAAAGAATTAGATGTAAGATTGGCTATTGGAATTGGAGAAAAAGAGCACCAAGCAAAAAAAATAACCGAATCAAACGGATCTGCTTTTGTGTTTTCTGGCGAGTGTTTTGACCAATTAAAAAAAACAGGTTTGGCGATAAAAACCAATCATAAAGAGTTTGATGAAAGCATGAATTTATATTTAGATCTGGCATTGCTTACTATGAACAGCTGGACTCCCAATTCCGCAGAAATTGTAAAACTGAGTTTAGAAAATCCGAATAAAACACAAAAAGAACTGGCAAAAAAATTAGATATCACGCAAAGTAATGTTAGCGCAAGAATAAAACGATCAGGCTTTGACGAAATAATGCATCTTGAAAATCACTACAGAAAATTCATCAAAAAAACATGGTACAATTAACATTACAATTGGTTCTTGCACATATTTTGGGCGATTTTGTTTTTCAACCAAATAAATGGGTCCTAGATAAAAATGAGAAAAAACACCAATCGAAATATTTATATGCGCATATTTTAATTCATGCTGTTGCCTTACTTATTATTCTTCAATTTAATTGGAAATATTGGGCAGGTATTCTGATAATTTTAGTTTCGCACTTTTTTATCGACCTTGTCAAAGTGAATTTAAAAGGAAAAATAAACACCTCCTTCTTGTTTATTTTAGACCAATTGGCGCATCTCGCAATTATTGCACTTGTCGTTTCTATTTATATGCCCTACTCTTTCGACTGGAAAATTATTTTCGATACAAAAACCTTATTATTAGTCACTTGTATTATTTTAGTTACCAACGTTTCTTCCATTTTAATGCAGATTATTTTAATCAAATGGCGTTTAGAAGAAGATGACAACACCAGTTCATTAGAAAATGCTGGCAAATATATTGGTATGCTCGAACGCTTATTTGTTTTTGTATTTATCATTACCAACCAATGGCAGGCAATTGGGTTTTTGTTAGCAGCAAAATCCGTATTTCGTTTTGGAGATTTATCCAATGCAAAAGATCGAAAACTAACCGAATACATTTTAATCGGAACCTTGTTGAGTTTCGGATTAGCAATTGCAATTGGCTTATTGTTTCAATATGCCAATGCAAAAATTATTTCTTAGCATTGAACTGATTTAAATTTTTTACTGAAGTGCTTCTAGAATAGCTTTTTCTACCAAAGGTTCCATAATTGCATAGCCAGCCTTATTAGGATGCACACCATCTTCAGAAAGTTCTTTCGGTAAACCATTTCTATCGTCCACCATCGCCGAAAAATAATCTAAATAAATATGCTTGTTTTCTTTCGCATATTCTTGAATCATTGTATTCAATAGCGGAATTTTTTGATTGGGATTTTGTCCTGGTCGCCATGGATAATCAAACGCCGGGACCACAGAAGAAAGTATCACTTTAATTCCGTTTTCAGTCGCCAATTCTGACATTGACTTTAAATTATTCATAATTTCATCTAACGTCATCGGTCCGGTATTACCGGCAATATCGTTTGTGCCTGCCAAAATAACGACCACTTTTGCTTGCAAATCAATCACATCAGCGCGAAAACGAAGCAACATTTGAGGTGTTGTTTGTCCGCCAATTCCTCTATTAAGATAAGGTTTTCCGGAAAAAAATTCCGGTGAAAGCTGCAGCCATCCTTCCGTAATTGAATTTCCCATGAAAACAACTCTACTCTCATTCAAAACAGGAACAGACAAATTTTTATTTTCTTCTTTAAATCGATTTAAATTTGCCCAGTCTTGCGCGAGAGCTGCTTTTCCCATAAGTAAACACATTAAAAATAATTGAATTTTATACCTACACTTTTTCATATTCAAAAATATTTAGAAGTCATAAAATTACGGAATTTACACCTAAACTTTCAAAAAATTGTCAGATATAAAACCGTTAGCTTTTATCTGTAACTTTAGATTTACAAAAAATATAGTTTACTTTTAACATCTATTCTTACTAGCAATTTATGAATCGAATTATTTTTCATTCCGTTTTGTTTTAAAATCATCATAACCTATGATTCAAAAATACATTTGCTTATTCTTATTGCTCACTTCTATTTCTGTATTCTCTCAAAATTCGACAGTTAGATTGGATACGATTAATGCTGAAAAAGAAAATATCTATATTGAACAACATGATAAGCAACTAAATATCAAGTTTGAAATCAGCAATGAAATAATGAATTACAGGATTCCTTATGAAGGTGAAAAACTAAAGATATCTCCCAATTTAAATTTAAGATATGCCTTACATTTCAGCTATAAATTTCTTTCTATTCGACTTGGAATAAGACCTAAAATTTCTGAATCCAGTGCAGAGAAAAAAGGTAATTCAGATATTTTCCAACTCAATGTAAAATTATTATTTAATAAATGGTCACATCGATTAAATTATACGCAGTTAAAGGGTTTTTATGTTAAAAATACGAATGACATTGCACCTGAGAAATCTCCATTTTCCTATCAATTTCCTGATCTTAAGACAAAGATTCTTTCAGGAACTTCTACCTATAAAATAAATAAAAATTACTCTGTAAAAGCAATTGAATCTCAAACAGAAATACAAATTAAAAGTGCTGGTAGCTTCATGCCTAGCATTGATTATTGGATTTACAAAATAAATGGCACCGACAAAGTTACAGACATTAACGGGGATAAAACCATTAGAGAGGAGTATGGCAATTATTTAGGATTAAATACCATTTTTAATATGGGCTATTACTACACCTTTGTGTATAAAAAAAATTGGTTTGCCAATGCTTTTCTAACTCCTGGTATTGGTGTTAATTTTTTTCAAAATCAAAAACACAGTTTAAGCGGCAATTCTAATAAGAATTATATGGATTTGGAACTATCCCTGCAAAGTGGAATTAGCTTGGGGTATAGTTCAAATAAATATTATTTTGGAGCAACATTCAGTAATCGATTTACCAATGAAAAGAATAATAAAACAGATTTTCAATTTCAAACATCTAATAATGCTTTTCAAATTTTTATAGGATATCGTTTTAAAGCACCTAAAACAATCCGAACCCCAATTGATACCATCGAAGAGAAAGTGCCAATTTTAAATCCTGAAAATAGAAATCAACAGTGATTTTTTAATAGCAACGAGTAACTTATTATTTTTTTAATTTTCTATCTTCGTTACATAAATAAGAACAAAATGTCTTTACAAACTTCTTTAAATTTATCGTTAATTGATTGTACTGTTTCAGTTTTTTCTTTTAATATCAAAACAAATGATTTTTTCAATTGGAAAAAATACATTGTCGTATTCTGTGTGCTTTTATTAAGTCAAAATATTGCAGGCCAAACTATTAAACGTGATTCTTTTGTTGAAAATATATTAAAAAATCATCAAGAAGCACTTGGCTTTGTGAGTCAACATCCTGAAAAGTATAAATTGCAAATCATCTATACGCAAATAGATCGCGATAAAAACAATAACGCTCATTTTACAACGCATAGCTATCGCGCCAACAAAAACAATTATTTTTATCCGGCTAGTACCGTAAAGGTTTTTGCCGCTGCTTTGGCATTAGAAAAAATCAATGATTTAAATAGTTATGGTTTGAATAAGTATTCAATCATGCTTACGGATAGCACTTTTTCAGGCCAAAGCAAGGTTGCCATCGATTCAACCTCTGAGAATTTAAAACCTTCTATCGCGCAATATATTCGTAAATTATTTGTAGTTAGTGATAATGATGCTTTTAACAGATTGTACGAATTTATCGGACAAGAAGCTTTCAATGAAAAATTACGCGAAAAAGGGTTTTCTGACCTGCAAATTACGCATCGATTATCTATTTCATTGACACCGGAAGAAAACAAAAACACCAATGCCATTCGGTTTTATGATACAAAAAGTGGACAACTAATTTATGAACAACGGGCTGAAAAAAGTACAAAAAATTACCAAGCAAAAGATGCTATTTATTTAGGAAAAGGGTTTGATAACGGAACGGATACCATACAGCCACCTATGGATTTTTCATTGAAAAATAGAGTTACTTTAGTGGAATTGCATAAAGTTATCAGAACAATTCTTTTTCCAGAGAGCATTCCAGAAAATGAGCGTTTTCGTTTAACTGAAGATGATTACATTTTTTTGAAACAATATATGTCGCAATTAGCACGAGAAACTTCTTATCCTAATTATAGCAATTATGAAATCTATCCTGACAACTACTGTAAGTTTTTCATGTATGGTAATTCCAAAGAAAAAATATCTTCGAATATCCGTATTTTCAATAAGATTGGATTGGCTTATGGTTTTACAATAGACAATGCATATATCGTAGATTTTGATAAAAACATTGAATTTATGCTTTCTGCTGTTATTTACACGAATGAAAATGAAATTTTAAATGACGGTAAATATGAGTATGAAAAAACCTCTTATCCGTTTATGGATGCTTTAGGCGATGTTTTTTATGAATACGAAATGCAACGAAATAGAAAATACCAACCCGATTTACAGGCTTTTAAAATGAATTATGATAAAGAATAAATACAAATCTTTAAGAATTAACCAAAACCTTGTTAAAGAAAAAGCCTCGAAATAATTACATTTCGAGGCTTTATAATAGGTATTAAAATTAGGTTTTAACTGTCTTTATCGAGAAAGTTAGGAATACCATCATTATCGGCATCATCATTAAAAAAATCTCCATCACCATTGGTGTCTTCATTTTTTGTAGCAATTCCGTCACCATCATCATCCGGGTCACCGAAATCGGGAATTAAATCTTTATCGGTATCATCATTATACACATCGCCATCACCATCTCTGTCTTCTAAATTATTGATAACCCCGTCATTGTCGGTATCTGCGCGAACCACTTTTCCTACACTGATATAAAAATAAAGAACTTCATTCGGAGCGATACTTACAGTACCTCCATTTCCATATGCCAAACCTGATGGGATAAAAAGTATGCCCTCACCGGTATTTTCATATCCAAAAGATTCATCCGGAAAAGAAACTTCGTCACCAGACTTAAAATGAGGTACTCCATAACGCCAACCTTGAATTACCGAAGTAAGTTCTAACCAAGATTTTGTCGAAGTAAAACTCAAATTTTCATCAAACTTTATACTGTCTAAGGTAAAACCTCTGTACAACATTTGCACCGAATCATTTCGTGTTGGGTTCTCGCCAACACCTTCAAAATCAGTGTAATAATACAATTTGTAACTTACTTCGTTCTCCGTAATATTTTGAATGCTTAATTTATCACTATTATAAATGGATGTTTCATTATTCATAATAGTATCCACCAGCTTATCTTCATTAATATAATGCGATTGTAAAAACTCTACCAGCAAATCGTCATCAATCAAAGCTTGAGCAACCGGATCATGCTTTTCTTTATCATCATCGTCATCTTTACAAGAAAAAACAGTAGTAATTGCAATAAATAATAAGACCAAATATTTTAATTTCATTTTCAAAAAAATTTTGTTGCGCAATTTACAATTTTATATTTTGTTAAAAACTTGCAATTCTGAAATTAACAAAATTATAAGTATTGATTGGTGCTTTGTTGTTGGTTTTATTTTTTACTTTCAACTTCATACCTCAAACCTCTCACCTCGCACTTCTAAGCTCGTACTTCTAACTTCATGCTTTTCTTAACGAAAATTTATTTTTCGCATTCGTAAGCTTAACGGAGTTACTTCTAAATATTCATCTTCTTTGATGTATTCCATACATTCTTCTAATGAAAAATCTTTTTTCGGTGCAATATTTACAGCAGTATCAGTACCTGTTTTTCTAACATTTGTTAATTTTTTTCCTTTAACAAGGTTAATCCCCATATCATCTTGTCTGTTATTTTCTCCAACAACCTGACCTTTATAAATCTCCTGATTGATATCAATAAAGAAAATTCCTCGGTCTCCTAATTTATCAATGGCATAAGCTGTTGCTCTTCCCGCTTCCGCAGATATAAGGGCTCCGTTAACCGCCTCTGTAAAATCGCCTTTAAACGGTGCAAATTTATCAAAATTGTGATTTACAATCGCTTCACCAGAAGTTGCTGTTAAAATTTTATTTCTCAATCCGATTAAACCTCTAGAAGGAATGCTAAATTCTAGATGCTGCATATCTCCTTTTGGTTCCATCACCAATAAATCTCCTTTTTTTAAGGTAACCAAATTGATTACTTTACTAGAAGATTCTGCCGGTACGTTAATCACCAAAGTTTCGAAAGGCTCACACTTTACACCATCAATATCTTTCATAATGACCTGTGGTCGACCAACTTGCAATTCATAACCTTCTCTTCGCATCGTTTCAATCAAAACCGACAAATGCAATACGCCTCTACCAAAAACATTGAATTTATCTTCGGTTTCTGTTTCTTTAACACGTAATGCTAAATTTTTCTCGGTCTCTTTGAATAAGCGATCTCGCAAATGTCTTGACGTTACAAATTTGCCTTCCTTGCCAAAAAAAGGAGAATTATTAATCGTAAACAACATGCTCATCGTAGGTTGATCTACTTCAATTCTCGGCAAAGCTTCCGGGTTTTCTAAATCGGCAATCGTGTCACCGATATCGAAGCCATCAATTCCTGTAATCGCACAAATATCGCCACTTCGAACTTTATTTGATCGCGCACGACCCAATCCTTCAAAAGTGTGTAGTTCTTTGATTCTTACTTTTTTAAAACTTCCATCCGCTTTTACCAAAGCATAATCTTTACCTTCTTCTAAGTTTCCTCTAAAAACTCTTCCAATAGCAATTCTTCCTGTAAAGGCCGAATAATCTAAAGAGGTGATTTGCATTTGAGGAGTTCCTTCCCGATAAGGTGCTTCAGGAATATGTTTTATAATAGAATCCAATAATGGAATAATATCTGTTGTTGGTTCTTTCCAATCCCTGCTCATCCAACCATTTTTTGCAGAACCATAAATAGTATCGAACTCTAATTGTTCTTCTGTAGCATCGAGAGCAAACATCAAATCGAATACTTTTTCGTGAACTAAATCGGGAGTACAGTTTTCTTTATCTACTTTATTCACCACCACAATTGGCATTAAACCAAGCTCTAATGCTTTTCCTAAAACAAATCTAGTTTGTGGCATCGGCCCTTCAAAAGCATCCACCAATAGTAAAACACCATCAGCCATTTTTAAAACGCGCTCTACTTCACCACCAAAATCAGCGTGACCAGGAGTATCGATTACATTAATTTTTACCCCTTGATAATTTACCGAAACATTTTTCGATAAAATAGTAATACCTCTTTCTCGCTCTAAATCATTACTATCTAAAAGCAAATCAGTACGAACTTTACGTTCATCTAATATTTTTGCCTGGTCGATAATTTTATCAACCAAAGTAGTTTTACCATGATCAACGTGTGCGATAATTGCGATGTTTCTTATAGATTGCATTTGCTCATTTTTTTGAATGTGCAAAAGTAGTTGATTTATTTTGATTTATAAGTTTAATAATTAGGTAAAAATGATAAAAGTCATTTTAATTCGTAAATGAATATTTTACATTTGATCATTGACGTAACTATTTAAAATTTAATCGCTTATGTACGCAAACTTTTTACCTCTTGTAGACTGGAATCTTGGTATGATTGGAACCATTTTTATGTTCGCAGTTTTTCTTGCCCTTATTATTATGCTTCTTGTCTTTATGTACGGAAAGAAGAAAGAAAGAAATATGTAATTATTTTTCTTTTTGAACAGAAAGTACTTGTAAAATATCTTCTTTTATTCTTGTTGGTTTGAACGTTTGGGCGTCAATCAAGCACCAAGTTGTTTGTGCTTTTACTAATATTTGTTCGCCTTTTTGTATTTGAACGTGTCGTACCGATTTCACTCCACGACTTTCACCAACCCAAGTAAAAATCGTGATCATATTGCCTAAAACCGCTTGATTTATATAGTCAACTTCGTGGCGAATTACCACCCAAAAATAGTTTTTATCTAATGCTTCTGTAGTTATTGTACTCCAATGTTTTTCGGAAACATCATTGATCCATTGTATATAAACCACATTATTAACGTGATTTAAAGCATCTAAATGCTGCTCCTCTACCAAAAAAGAATATTGAAAAGAAACTGAATTTTCTGGTGCCGGATTTTTCATAGTACAAAGTTCTGAAAAATTATTTATGTCTGTCTTTTAAAACATTTACCACGTCATTTAGTTGGTATCCTTTTGCTTTTAGCAGAATTAGATAGTGAAACAATAAATCGGCACTTTCATTTAAAAACAGACCTTCATCATTATCTTTTGCTTCAATGATAACTTCAACAGCTTCTTCGCCTACCTTTTGGGCAATTTTATTGATTCCTTTTTTGAACAGGGAAGCGACATACGATTTCTCATCCGGATTCGCTTTCCTGTCAGCAATCACATTTTCCAACGTTGATAAAAATCCAAAAGATTGTTCGTTATTTTCCGCCCAACAGGTATCAGAACCTTTGTGGCAGGTTGGACCTTCAGGGCTAACACTAACTAATAATGTATCTTGATCGCAGTCTAATTTAATTTCTTTCACATGTAAAAAATTACCACTCTCTTCTCCTTTTGTCCATAACCGATTCTTGGTTCGACTAAAAAAAGTTACTTTTTTACTTTCTACGGTTTTTTGATAGGCTTCTTCATTCATAAACCCCAACATCAAAACATTTTTCGTGTTCACATCTTGAATGATTGCCGGGACTAATCCATCACTGTTTTTATTAAAATCTATATTTTTCATGGTATGTTTTTTCTATTCTACTTATTGTTTCAATTAGGAGATTCCCATTTTCATGGGAATGACGGTTCAATTTTAAATCCATCGTCATATCGAGCGAACCCCGAGTACTCGGGGGAAGTCGAGATATCTAGTTTCTAGATAAATAAAAGATTCCTCCACTACGGTCGGAATGACATTGGCATATTACATATAAAACTCTTAATTCTCAATTTATCGTTTTCAATTCTTCTTTGTTTTTAAATCCGTACTGGAATTTCGTTTCTTTTCAACTCTAGTTTTAAATCTACAATATCTATTTCCTTAAAGTGGAAAACACTTGCTGCCAGAGCAGCATCGGCTTCTCCTTTTTGAAAAGTATCGACAAAATGCTGCATATTTCCTGCTCCACCAGATGCGATTATAGGAATATGTAATTCTCTGGATAACTTGCGTAAAGCTTCGTTAGCGAAACCTTGTTTTGTTCCGTCATGATCCATCGAAGTGAACAATATTTCACCAGCACCTCTTTTTTCTACTTCTTTTGCCCATTCAAAAAGGTCTAACTCTGTTGGGACTTTTCCTCCTACCAAATGGACTTTCCAGTTGCCATCAATTTGTTTTGCATCGATGGCAACGACGATACATTGTGATCCAAATTTAGCAGACAATTCATTGATTAAATTCGGATTTTTTACTGCGGAAGAATTTATCGAAACTTTATCAGCACCCGAATGCAATAAAATGTCAACATCTTCAACACTTGAAATTCCACCACCCACAGTAAACGGTATATTCACTTTTTCGGCGACATGGAGTACTAAATTTGCTAATGTTTTTCTGCGTTCTTCGGTTGCTGAAATATCTAAAAATACCAATTCATCTGCGCCGTTTTTAGCATAAAAATCTGCCAATTCAACCGGATCTCCTGCATCTCGTAAATCGATAAAATTAATCCCTTTTACAGTTCTTCCATTCTTTATATCCAGACAAGGAATTATTCTTTTTGTCAACATGATTTGAAGTTTGAATTTAGAAATACGAAGTTAGAAGTGAAATCTACGAAGTACGAAGTTGAAAGTACGAAATAAGAAGTTTCGTGATTTTTAATATTTTGTTTCATTACTTTTTTTGATTTTTTCTTGCTGTTCTTATAGAAGCAACTATGATTGATAAAATTTCGTTTGCCTCCACATGAAGTAGCTCTATTTTAACTCTATTCAATTCAGAAATCTCCATAAAAACTTCGAGCCAGTACATCGACTCATCCGCTTCTTCTTCTATAATTTTTAATTTATTAATAAAATCAGCAGTTGATTTACCTCTCAAAGCTGCCCGGTAATTTGCACCAACAAAACTAGAACATCTAATTTACTGCCTAACAAAAGAATCATACTCTCTAGATTTTGGCATAAGAGCGCATAATTCCCAACAGGAAATCGAAAATTGTTTTGTTCTAGATTTTAAATCTTGCATATATCTTACCTCTGATTTTACATTTCTTACTTTAACACATCGAATAAAATGCTATTTTACCTCTTAATTTATACTTTTAATTTTTTATAATTCAACCCTCAAAACTCATAACTCAAAATTAGTACCTCTAAACTCGTATTTCTAACTAATTATTTAAAATAAATCTCTCCAATTGTTGCAGAGAAATTCTATTTTCATAAATCGCCTTTCCAATGATAGTTCCTTCACAACCAATATCTTGCAATTTTTGAAGCTCATCGAAATGTGAGATTCCTCCACTGGCAATTAAATTTATATTTTTAATTTTGGAAAGCATCTTTTTGTACAAATCAAAAGAAGGACCTTCTAGCATTCCGTCTTTTGCAATATCTGTACTGATGACATATTTCACTCCTTCTTTTTGGTATTTTTGAACAAACGGAATAACTTCTTGATTTGATTCTTCCAACCAACCACTAACTGCTATTTTTTCATTATTTGCATCTGCTCCTAAAATAATCTTTTCAGCACCAAATTTTTGTAACCATGACAAGAAAATATCTGGATTCTTAATCACAATACTTCCGGCAGTAATTTGATTTGCACCTGAATTAAAAGCAATTTTCAAATCATCATCAGATTTCAAGCCTCCACCAAAATCAATCTTTAAAGAAGTTTTTGTTGCAATTTGTTCTAATATTTTATGATTTACAATATGACTTGATTTCGCACCATCCAAATCCACCAAATGCAAATATTGTATGCCATGTGCCTCAAATTCTTTTGCGACCTCAAGCGGATTTTCATTGTAAATAATTTTCGTGCTGTAATCGCCCTTGCTCAGTCGTACACATTTACCTTCAATGATGTCTATTGCGGGTATTAATCTCATTTTTTTTAATTAAATCTTTCAACTTCTAACTTTATACTTCGCCTCATTTACTTCAAAATTCCACTACATTTTCAAAAAATTCTTCAAAATTCGCTCTCCGGCGGTACTGCTTTTTTCAGGATGAAACTGTACTCCGAAAAAATTATCCTTCTGTAAGGCAGTTGCATAATCAAATCCATAGTTGGTTGTTGCTATCGTGTTTTCGTTCAACGGAACGTAATAACTATGTACCAAATACATGTATTCCTTTTCTTTGATTCCTTCGAATAATTTACTTTTTAGATCTTGAATTTGATTCCATCCCATTTGTGGAATTTTTTTCCCTTTTGGGAATTTTTTTACGGTAACATCAAAAACTTTCAATCCCTCCGCATTTCCCTCTTCCGATGCATTGCAAAGCAGTTGCATTCCCAAACAAATTCCTAAAACAGGTTGTATTAGTTGCGGAATCAATACATCTAAATCTTGTTTTCGTAACATGTTCATAGCGTTACTCGCCTCTCCAACACCTGGAAAAATAACCTTATCAGCCACTAAAATTTCTTCCGCTTTATTTGACAAAACAGCCTCATAACCAAGTCGTTGTATCGCAAATTTAACGGACTGAATATTACCGGCTCCATAATCTATAATTACAATTTTCATTCTATCAATTTTCTTTTAAAGCATTCCCTTCGTACTCGGTAATATCATTTTTTCTGGATCGCGTTTTACAGCGACTTTTATTGCTTTGGCAAAAGCTTTAAAAATAGCTTCAATTTTGTGATGTTCATTGGTTCCTTCTGCTTTGATATTTAAATTGGCTTTAGCACCATCGGTGAACGATTTAAAAAAGTGAAAAAACATTTCTGTAGGCAATTCTCCAATTTTTTCTCGTTTAAAATCAGCATCCCAAACCAGCCAATTTCTTCCACCAAAATCGATGGCGACCTGTGCCATACAATCATCCATTGGCAAGGTAAATCCATAACGTTCAATTCCTAATTTATTTCCCAATGCTTTTTGAAAAACTTCTCCTAAAACAATAGCTGTATCTTCTATCGTGTGATGCTCATCGACTTGCAAATCTCCCTGCACTTTAATGTCCAAATCCATATTGCCATGTTTGGAAATTTGTTCCAGCATATGATCAAAAAATGGCAAGCCTGTTTGGATATCACTCTTTCCAGTACCGTCTAAATTCAACTTTACAAAAATATCGGTCTCGTTTGTTTTGCGAGAGATTTCTGTTGTTCTTGATTTTAATTTTAAAAATTCATAAATATCTTTCCAATTATTCGTTTCCAAAGCAATAAACGAGTCCAAAACTTGACGATTTACCGTAATCTCATCCGTTCCCAACTGGGTGTTATCATTGATGAAAATTCCTTTGGCTTTCAAGTTTTTTGCCAATTCGATATCGGTCAAACGATCGCCAATCACAAAAGAATTTTCCAAATCATAAGTATCCGAAAAATAGTTCGTTAAGAGTCCAGTATTTGGTTTTCTGTTCGGAGAATTATCTTTGGCAAAAGTACGGTCTATAAATTGTTTATTAAAAACAACCCCTTCATTTTCGAAAGTTTGAACAATTAATTGATGTACTGGCCAAAAAGTGTTTTCTGGAAAAACATCAGTTCCTAATCCATCTTGATTTGTGATCATTACTAATTCAAAATCGAATTCTGCAGCTATTTTTGATAAATAAAATAAAGCTTTCGGATAAAAAGTCAGCTTTTCAAAACTGTCAATTTGCTCATCAGGAGTTTCTTTAATTATGGTTCCGTCTCTATCAATAAAAAGTACTTTCTTCATGGGTTTATTTTAAGGCTTCTAAAGCTTCAATTAATTTTTTGTTTTCGGATGTTGTTCCAACAGTAAAACGCAAACAATTACCACATAAGGCTTCATTGGTTCTGTTTCTAACCACAATACCTTTTCGGGTTAATTGTGCATATCTAGTATTGGCATCATCGACTTTTACCAATAAAAAATTTGCATCGGAAGGATAAATTTTACCAACAAATGGAATTTTTTCCAAAGCATTGGCCAAAACCTTTCTGTTTTCCAAAATATCTGCAATATCATCCGTCACCTTTTTGTCCTTTCCCAAAAACTCGATTGCTTTTTGTTGCGTCAAAACATTGACATTATATGGCATTTTTATCTTTTTCAGTATCGAGATAATTTGACTATTCGCATAGCATATCCCCAATCTTATTCCCGCCATTCCATATGCTTTTGACAAGGTTTGGGTAACAATCAAATTTGGATACTTATTGATTTCCTTACTCCAACTTTCCGCATTCGTAAAATCAATATAAGCTTCATCAATCACTACCAAAGCATTTACGTTTTCGATTAATTCCAAAATGGACTCCCTTTTCAGGAGATTTCCCGTGGGATTATTCGGAGAACATATAAAAAGAGCCTTCGTGTTTACATCTTTATTGGCTCGTATTTTAGAAGTATCCAGCTGAAAATCATCTGTCAACTGCACCTTTTTACATGCCACATTATTCATATTAGCCAAAACTTCATACATACCGTAGGTAGGAGGATTCACCAAAACATTATCTTTTCCAGGCTCACAAAAAGCACGAAAAATCAAATCTAAAACTTCATCGCTACCATTACCTAATAAGATATTTTCTACTGGTACATTTTTAATCTCGGAAAGGGTATTTTTCAATTCCGTTTGATTCGGGTCCGGATAGCGATTGACACCATTTTCATTCGGGTTCTCGTTGGCGTCGATAAAAACAAAATCTTCATTAAAATCCTTAAAATCATCCCGAGCAGAAGCATAAGGTTTTAATTTCAGAACATTCGGGCGAACCAAATCCATCAGATTAAATGCTTTTTTCTTCATTTTTCTTCTCTATTTAAGGATTCTAGCCGCAAAGTAACCGCATTTTTATGCGCATATAAACCTTCTGCCTCCGCCATAATTTCAATCGCCGAACCAATAGTTTGCAATCCTTTTTCAGTAATCTTCTGAAAGCTAATTGCTTTCAAAAAAGCATCGAGATTTACACCACTATAGTTTTTTGCATAACCATTTGTTGGCAAGGTGTGATTCGTACCGGATGCATAATCTCCAGCACTTTCCGGTGTATAATTGCCTATAAATACAGAACCTGCATTTTCAATTCCGGCGAGATATTTGTCATTCGTCTCGGTACACAAAATAAAATGTTCGGGAGCATATTCATTGATCAATTCCATAGCCGTATTACCCGATTTACAAAAAATTAATTTTGATTTTGAAATAGCAACTTTTGCAATCTCTTTTCTTGGAAGCAATTCTAATTGGATTTCTAATTCCTTTTCGACTTCATCAAGAAAATTGGTTGAAGTAGTTACCAAAATTACCTGACTATCTTCTCCGTGCTCGGCTTGCGACAATAAATCCGAAGCTACAAAACTAGCGTTGGCTGTATGATCGGCAAATACCAATAATTCGCTCGGGCCCGCCGGCATATCAATGGCGATACCATATTTCGTTGCAATTTGCTTTGCAACCGTGACATACTGATTTCCTGGACCAAAAATTTTATCTATTTTCGGAATTGTTTCTGTTCCAAAAGTCATTCCTGCAATCGCTTGAATTCCTCCCACCTTAAATATTCGAGTTATGCCGCATAAATCTGCCGTGTACAAAACTGCCGGATGCACTTTTCCTAATTTATTCGAAGGTGTGCACAAAACAATCTCTTTGCAACCCGCAATTTTTGCAGGAATTGCCAACATTAATATGGTAGAAAAAAGCGGTGCTGTTCCTCCCGGAATATACAAACCTACTTTTTGAATGGGTCTTTTTTCTTGCCAGCAAGTAACGCCAGGAACAGTTTCAACTTTTACCGGTTCGGTAACTTGAGCCTCGTGAAATTTATGAATGTTTGCTTTGGCCAGTTGAATTGCTTCTTTTAAAACTGCAGAAACTTCCTCTTTTGCTGCTTGAATTTCCTCTTTTGTCACCAAAAAATCATCCAAGTCCGCTTTATCAAACTTCTTTACATAGGTGGTAATTGCCGCATCTCCATTTTTTCGAACCTCTTTGAAAATTTGAAAAACGGTGTTTTCAATTGCTTCATAGGTTGCCGTGGGTCGTTGCAAAAGCTCTTGCCAATTTTCTTTTACAGGATTATAAATCTTTTGCATTAGAAAGTCATTTAAATTTATAATACCATTTTATCAATAGGAACAACTAAAATCCCTTCCGCACCATTATTTTTTAACTCTGCAATAACTTCCCAGAATTTATTCTTATCTACTACGGTATGAATAGAACTCCACCCCTTTTCCGCTAAGGGCAAAACAGTCGGACTTCTCATTCCTGGTAATAATTTTACGAGAGTTTCAATTTTATCGTTAGGTGCATTCATCAAAATATAATTGGATTTTCGCGCTTTTAAAACCGATTGAATACGGAATTGCAAATCTTTTAAAATTGCTTTGTTTTCTTCACTAATTAGAGGCGAAACAGCAAGAACTGCTTCCGACTTAAAGAGCACTTCTACTTCTTTTAAATTATTTTTAAATAAGGTGCTGCCGCTACTAACAATATCGCAAATCGCATCTGCCAAACCAATATTTGGTGCGATTTCTACAGAACCAGAAATTTGGTGTAGCTCTGCTTTGATTCCTTTTTTCTTTAAATAACTCTTTAGCGTATTTGGGTAAGATGTAGCAATTTTCTTTCCATCTAAGTCCTGAATACTTTTGTATTTAAAAGCCTTTGGAACAGCCAGTGAAACTTTGCATTTTGAAAAATTCAATTGTTCCGCGACAGCGATATTTCCTTCTTTTTCTACTAGTAAATTTTCTCCAATAATAGCAATATCTACGACGCCATCTATTAAATATTGCGGAATATCACTATTTCTCAAATATAAAATTTCCATAGGAAAATTGGTTACCGTGGACTTCAACTGATCCAAACCATTATGAACCGAAATACCACATTCTTTTAAAATTTGTAACGAATCGTCGTTTAATCTTCCTGATTTTTGAATTGCAATCTTTATTGTACTCATTTTTAATTATTTGTGCTGAACAAAGCAAAGCGTATAAAAAAAACCCGCTTGAATTGCTCAAACGGGTTTGTAAATATTTTGAATTACATCATAACATTTTAGCTCGCCTGAGTGCAAGGGTAAAAATGATGGTGATGTAAATTACTGTTTTTCATTATTCGCATGAATTGATTGCAAATTTAATTACATATTTTAAAATAACAAGATTTTTTTGCATTTATTTTATCTTTTTAAACCTTGGGTATTCCGTTTTCATAATGACATATCAGTTCTTGCGAATCGCGCCCTTTAGTGACGTGGCAATCTGATACAGTTCGACAGATAACCACACTCCTGCCATCACGCATTACAACTTAAAAGAAAAATAAAAAATAAGAGGAAATAATACTAAATTTCAATAGTTTTGTAATTCCATAAAATAAAAAATCACCATGAAAAATATTGCATTACACCACATTCACGAAACTCTTGGAGCGAAAATTGTTCCTTTTGCGGGCTATAATATGCCAGTTCAATATGAAGGCATAAATATCGAGCATGAAACGGTACGAAATGGTGTTGGTGTTTTTGATGTTTCGCATATGGGAGAGTTTTTGATCGAAGGTAAAAATGCACTTGCCCTGATTCAAAAAGTGACTTCAA
>RCMY010001332.1_pt1 | contig 23556 bp, 16 predicted proteins | sample 2041341 | NCBI WGS metagenome assembly RCMY01 (sample SAMN09708234, study PRJNA481090) | Marine sediment metagenome, whole genome shotgun sequencing project.
AATGGTTGTCCAGATTCAGATGCTGATGGTATTCAAGATTCTGCTGATGCTTGTCCTAATGTTGCTGGTTTAGCCGAACTTAACGGTTGTCCTGATGGTGATGGTGATGGAATCGCAGATAAAGATGATGCTTGTCCTACTGTTGCTGGTATTGCTGCTTTAAACGGTTGTCCTGATGCTGATGGTGACGGTGTAAAAGATAGTGATGACAAATGTGTTGATGTTGCAGGTCCTGCTGAAAATAACGGATGTCCTTGGCCAGATACTGACGGTGACGGAATCTTAGATAAAGATGACGAATGTCCTAATGTTGCTGGTGTTGCTGAAAACAACGGTTGCCCAATGATTACTGAAGAAGTTCAAAAAGAAATTACTGACTTGGCTAGAGCAATCTATTTCAAAACTGGTAAAGCCTCTTTTACTGACGAAACTCTAATCAGATTAGAAAGTGTAAGCAAAATTTTATCAGAATACGCTGATACTAACTTCACAATTGAAGGTCATACTGATAGTACTGGTAGTGCAAAAGTTAATGATAAATTATCTCAATCACGTGCTAATGCAGTTATGCAATATCTAATTGATGCTGGTTTCCCTGCTGATAAATTATCTGCAAAAGGTTACGGTTCATCTAGCCCAATTGGTGATAACAAAACAAGAAAAGGAAGACAACAAAACAGAAGAGTTGAAATCTTCTCAGAATTTGCAACTAAAAAAAATATTAATTAACTTATAACTTATATTTTAAAGGTCATCTTTCACAAGATGACCTTTTTTTATGCCCTTCTTTTTGTATTTTTAAGCTATGCAATCATTCCTGTCAGAAGTTACCAAAGAAGTTGTATTAAAACATAGTGATTTATCACATATAACTTTCGTATTGCCAAGCAAAAGAGCTGGTTTATTTTTAAAATCAGAAATCAAAGAGCATATAAACCATACCGCTTTTTTTCCAGTAATTTTAAGCATTGAAGATTTTATTAAAGAGATATCAAATCTTGAAAATGTCGATAGCGTAACACTGTTATTTGAATTTTATAAAGTTTATTTAACCAATTGTACTAATGAAACAGCAGATTCTTTTGACATCTTTTCTAAATGGGCACATATCTTATTACAAGATTTTAATGAAATCGACAGTAATTTAATTGATGCCGATAACATTTTAAGCTACGTTAGCGATAGCAAACGAATTGAATCGTGGAATTTAAAAAATGAAGGCCAAAACACCTTAACTTCTAATTACCTTAATTTTTTCAAGAAAATAAAAATTTATTATGAGCAGTTATATGCCTATTTATTAGACAAAAAAATAGGATATCAAGGGATGCTTTATCGAGAAGCTGATAATAAAACAACCTCTTTTATAACAAACAATAAGCAAGAAAAATTCATATTTGCAGGATTTAATGCCTTAACAAAGGCTGAAGAAAAGATTATACAATCATTTTTGTTACAAGGTATTGCTGAAATTTATTGGGACACCGATACATTCTATTTAGAAAATAATATAGAAGCAGGTAAATATTTCAAAGAATATCAAAAAAAATGGGCGTTTTATAATACCCATAAGTTTCAATGGGTACGCGATAATTTTAACACCACAAAGAAGATTCAAATTCATGGTGTGCCAAAAAACATAACGCAAATAAAAAAAGTTGCAACCATTCTAAAAGAAATTCATAAATCCCAAGGTAATTTACAAAATACAGCTGTGGTATTGAGTAATGAGAAGTTACTTCCAGTTCTATTAAATTCGCTGCCAAATGAAGTGAAAAATGCGAATATAACCATGGGATATTCTTTACAAAATATTCCAGTATCAACTTTGTTTGAATTAATCTTTAAACTGCATTTAAACAGAATTAAATTCAATCGCGATAATGCCTTTTACTATAAAGATCTTTTAAATGTTTTAAAACATCCAACAATTTTTGCGCTTTGGAGTTCGAATCAAAATCTTCACAATAAATTGAACAATTTGATTTTTAAGAATAAAACTCTTTTTATAACAGCTAGTGAAATTAAGCAACTATGCAAAGATGAAAATAATTTAATAGATGTTTTTTCTTGCATTTTTGATAATACCGATAATAATACTGAAAAAACCCTTGAAAATTTCGTTGCAATAATTACATATTTAAAAAATCAAGAAAGTTTGAATTACCTTGATAAAGAATATTTATTTCATTTTCATACCATATTTCAGCAATTAGTACATCTAAATAAAGAGTTTAATTATATTCATAATCTTAAAACACTCTATCATTTTTACAAACAAATCTTAAAAACGGAGAATTTATCCTTTCAGGGAGAACCTTTAAAAGGTCTGCAAATAATGGGAATGTTAGAATCTAGAGTTTTAGATTTTGAAAATGTCATTGTCACATCGGTTAATGAGGGATTTCTTCCATCTGGTAATACACAGAATTCTTTCATACCCTTTGATATCAAAAATGAAAAAGGAATACCCACTTACCAGGAAAAAGATGCCATTTTTGCCTACCATTTCTATAAATTAATACAACGAGCATCAAATGTTTACTTGCTTTTCAATTCGGAAACCGATGATTTTGGTTCAGGAGAACAAAGCCGATTTATTACGCAACTAGAAATAGCAAAAGAAAATGGCTTACTTGATCAAATATCCATTGGTAAGAACGTCGTAATTCCGCAACTTCATATGCAAAATATAGACTTAAAAGTTGTTGATAAAACAGATGCTGTTATACAACGCCTAAATGAAATTGCAACTAAAGGTTTCTCGCCTTCTTCACTTGCTTCTTACATTCGAAATCCAATTGATTTTTACAAAAAGAAAATCCTGCGGTTAAAAGAAGTTGAAAATGTTGAAGAAACTATCGCTTCCAATACTTTCGGAACAATTATTCATGACACTTTAAAAGACCTTTATGCTCCTTTTTTAAATTCCTTTATTTCAAAAGAAATTATAAAAGAAATGAAAAAAAAGCTCGAGCAATTAGTTATAAAACAGTTCCAAAAACATTATTCTTTGAACTCAATTGGTACCGGAAAAAACCTATTAACCTTTGAAATAGCTATTCAGTTTCTCACAAACTTTTTAAATTATGAAATTTCTGAACTTGAAAAAGGTAAAAAAATAAAAATTGTTGCCATTGAAAAAGAAGTTTCACTCAAGCATAATATAAAAGAAATTGATATTCCAATTCAGTTAACCGGACATATAGATCGAATCGACAAAGTAGATGGAGTTCTTCGTATTGTAGATTATAAAACTGGTAAAGTAGAACTAAAAAATTTGAATTTTAACGATTGGGATTTGCTTTCAACACAAGAACAATATAGTAAAAGCTTTCAAGTCTTGATGTATGCTTATATGTATCTCAATGCGGAAAATATGGATTGTGAGAGTGTACAAGTAGAAAGTGGTATAATATCGTTTAAAAATTTAAAATCTGGTTTTATGAAGGTAAATAGCGGTATAATTGATAAAGAAACAATGCAACAGTTCACATTGCAATTAGATAAATTAATTTTAGAAATTTATAATCTGGAAATTCCATTTACAGAAAAAGAACTAAACTGAAAACAAACCGATTCATGAACATCAGCAAAAATATTTCCATAAAAGGAAAACATCAAAAACCAATTTTAACCGATTTATTTTTTGTGAAAAATAATAGGAGCAAAAAAATAGTAATCTTTTGCCATGGGTATAAAGGCTATAAAGATTGGGGTGCATGGAATTTAGTTGCAGAAGAATTTGCAAAAAATGATTTATTTTTTGTCAAAATGAATTTTTCCCATAATGGAGGAACAGAGCAACAACCAATTGATTTTCCTGATTTAGAAGCATTTGGAAATAACAACTTTACTATTGAATTAGATGATATAAAATCTGTTATTGATTATTTGACCGAGGAAGAATCCCTAAAAAATGAAATCAACACCCATGATATAACGCTAATAGGACATTCCCGAGGCGGCGGAACGGTTCTCTTAAAAGCAAACGAAGACAAAAGAGTTTCTAAAGTAATTACCTGGGCCGGAGTTTCCGATTTCGCAATGCGATTTCCTACAGGAGAAGTTCTTGAAACTTGGAAAAAAAATGGAATTGCGCATATTACCAATGCCCGTACAAAGCAAGAAATGCCACATTATTTTCAATTCTATCTTAATTTTAAAGAAAACGAAGATCGTCTTACCATTAAAAATGCTGTTCATACCTTACAAATTCCCTATTTGATTATTCATGGTTCTAATGATGAAACAGTTTCTCTTCAAGAAGCCAAAAATTTAAAGGATTGGAATAAAAAAAATGAACTCATAATAATTCAAGAAGCAAACCATACCTTTGGTAGTTCACAGCCTTGGAATACGCATTCAATTCCTGAAGACCTTCAAAAAGCAATAAAACATACTATAAAATTTATTAATTCTTAAGTTTTTCCAATTTTACAAAAAAAATGTAACTATTTTTTATTTTGATGTTAACCTTAGTCAATTTAAGGAACTAACAATTAATAAAGTAACCCTGAGAAATTCTTGGTGAAAATTAAAATGAAAAAGAAAGAGTATTTTGGTTAGTACTCTAATCATGTTTTCTTGGAAACGTGTAAAAGAGCCAATTTTATTGGCTCTTTTTTATTAACTTTGATAGTATTATGAATGCATAATTTTGTTTGTCTTGCTTTAAAATATAGGCATGGCTAGTAACTTAAAAAAGTGTTAGGTAATTTCTAGGTCTGGCGCAAATTTTTTCTTTCCTGTCCCACATTCTAGCTAATACCCTACAATACTCAAAAACATTTTAATGTGCTTTAATATGAAACTAAACTCCCCCATATTATGAACTATTTAAAAATCATTTTGATTACTTTGTCATTTAGTTTAACCTATGTACCCTCTATTCATGCACAATTGCTAAAAAAACTTAAAAACAAAGTTGAACAAGCGGCAGAAGATGCTGTTGCCAATAAGGCAGCCGAAAAAGCAAGTCAAGAGGTAGAAAAACAAATGGATACCTTATTGAATCCTGATCCGAATTATGAGAGCCAAAGTCAAGAAAAGTTGCAAAAACTATTGACCCAAAGCGATAATTCTATGATTATAATTGAAGATGTTTACACCTTTGACACCAATGTTGTTTATAAGATGCATATGATTTCAGATGGAAAACCTGCAAGTATGGATTACAGCATGTGGTTTACCCACGATCATAATTATATGGCAACTAAAATAGAGAACATTGAAAATGAAGAATCAAAAAATAAAGAAACGCAGATGGAAATGTTTACCATCATTGATGAAAAAAATGAAGCAATGATAATGCTCATGGAAAGTCAAAAAATGGCCCAGGTAATTTCTATGGAGAAAATTAAAAATCTTGCAAATAGTCAGGTCGACAAAAAAAATAATGAAATTGTGACTCCAAATATTAAAAAAACAGGCAGAACCAAAAAGATAATAGGATATACATGCGAGGAGTTCTCAGGTCAAACGGAAGATGGAATAATATCTTTTTGGATTACACATGATATTAATTTATACCAAAAAAATATGTTTCTAAACATGAGTAAATCTTTAGGCGGAGATCAATTTCAATCCTTTCCAGATGCTGCAAAGGGATTTTTGATGGAAACTAATTTTGAAGATAATACCGGTAAAAACAAAGGAGATAAAACCTCTATGGTTGTGACCAAAATAGACAAAAAATCATTGCAAATCAGCACAAAAGAATATCAAAAAATTGATTTAGGTGGCTTCATGAAAAATTGATCACCATTTTCAATATTTAATTTAGAAGGCAAAGAGTTGTATTAAATTAACTCTTTGCTTTTTCAGTTTCTGGCTTCATTCGATATAATTCACCTATAAAAATCTGGATATCTTTACATTATGTAATCCCTTTACAATTATATAAAACTTCTAAACAAGGTTGTTAAAAACTTTTGGACGAATGTGGATAAATAAGATTTTTTATCTTATCAAAAAAATCAATATTTGCTTTCGACCTTTCGTATCGAAAATCGCACCAAATTCAGTACTCTAATTTCCAATAACTAAATTTAAAAATGGCACAACTAGAACCAATCTTAGAACCAAATAACGACCGCTTTGTTATTTTCCCAATTCAGCATAAAGATATTTGGGATTGGTATAAAAAACAAGAAGCAAGTTTTTGGACAGCCGAAGAAATTGATTTAGAGCAAGATGTTATTGATTGGGATAATAAACTTACGAACGACGAGCGCTATTTTATCAAACATATTTTGGCTTTTTTCGCAGCTTCTGATGGTATTGTAAATGAAAATTTAGCCGAAAATTTTGTAAGTGAGGTTCAATATACCGAAGCAAAATTCTTTTATGGCTTTCAATTGATGATGGAAAATATCCATTCTGAAGTTTATTCTTTATTGATAGATACTTACATTAAAAATGATGCTGAAAAAAATGAGCTTTTTAAGGCTATTGAAATTTTTCCAGCCATTAAAAAGAAAGCAGATTGGGCCTTAAAATGGGTGGATAGCGACAGTTTCGCAGAAAGATTAATTGCTTTTTCAGCTGTGGAAGGAATCTTTTTCTCCGGTAGTTTTTGTTCCATTTTTTGGATGAAAAAACGTGGGCTTTTACCAGGATTGACATTTTCTAATGAATTAATCAACCGAGATGAAGGTTTACATGCTGATTTTGCAGTTTATTTACACGAAAATCATATGGTAAATAAAGTGCCTAAACAAAGAATTACTGAAATTTTAGTTGATGCACTTAACATAGAACGTGAATTCATTACAGAATCCTTACCTGTTAGTTTGATTGGTATGAATTCGAAATTAATGACTCAATATCTAGAATTTGTTACGGATAGGTTATTATTGGAATACGGTTGCGAAAAAGTGTATAATGCTAATAATCCTTTTGACTTTATGGAGATGATTTCTTTAGAAGGAAAAACCAATTTCTTCGAAAAAAGAGTTTCCGAATACCAAAAAGCTGGTGTAAAATCTGGCGGAACTGGAAGTATCAGTTTTGATGCTGATTTTTAATTTTTACCACAATTATTCCCTCAGGCAAAAATTAAACTTGAATACTATCAAAATTTAGCTAGTATTTGATTGTAAATTATATATAAAATCACCTCTTTCATGGTGATTAATTTCTAACAAAATACCTAAAATAAAAATGTTTGTACTAAAAAGAGACGGCAAAAAAGAACCGGTAATGTTCGACAAAATTACCGCAAGAGTAAGAAAATTATGCTATGGATTAAATAATTTAGTTGATCCAACAAAAATTGCAGTTCGCGTTATTGAAGGCATCTACGATGGTGTATCTACCTCAGAATTAGATAATCTTGCCGCTGAAATTTCGGCTACCTTAACAACGACACACCCAGATTTTGCAAAGCTTGCCGCTCGAATTGCAGTTTCAAACCTACATAAAAACACAAAAAAATCTTTTAGCCAAACCATCATCGATTTACACGATTATGTAAATCCGAGAACGGGTAAAAAAGCTTCCATGATTGCCGAAGATGTTTATAAGGTTATTTTAGATAATGCCGATAAATTAGATTCAACAATTATATACAACCGAGATTTTGGTTACGACTTTTTCGGTTTTAAAACTTTAGAACGTTCGTATCTTTTAAAGATTAACGGTAAAATTGTCGAAAGACCACAACACATGTTAATGCGTGTTTCCATTGGTATTCATAAAGAAGATATCGATGCTGCAATTGAAACTTATGAGTTGATGAGCAAGCGCTTTTTTACACATGCTACTCCAACTCTTTTTAACGCAGGAACGCCAAAACCACAAATGTCTTCTTGTTTTTTACTGCAAATGCAGGATGATAGTATTGAAGGCATTTATGATACTTTACAACAAACTGCAAAAATATCGCAATCTGCTGGTGGTATCGGATTATCAATTCATAACGTAAGAGCAACCGGTTCGTATATAAGAGGCACAAACGGAACTTCAAACGGTATTGTACCGATGCTAAAAGTATATAATGATACAGCGCGATATGTAGATCAAGGTGGTGGAAAACGAAAAGGTTCTTTCGCAATTTATTTAGAGCCTTGGCATGCTGATATTTTTCAGTTTTTAGACTTAAAAAAGAATCATGGGAAAGAGGAAATGCGTGCAAGAGATTTATTCTACGCCATGTGGATGCCTGATTTATTTATGAAAAGAGTGGAAGAAAATGGCGACTGGACATTAATGTGCCCAAATGAATGCCCACACTTGTACGATACTTATGGTGATGAATTTGAAAAACTATATACGAGCTATGAAAAAGTAGGAAAAGGAAGAAAAACAATCAAAGCTCGCGAACTTTGGGAAAAAATATTAGAAGCTCAAATAGAAACCGGTAACCCGTACATGTTGTATAAAGATGCAGTCAACCGGAAATCAAATCATAAAAATTTAGGTACAATTCGCTCTTCTAATTTATGTACTGAAATCATGGAATATACGGCAAAAGATGAAGTTGCAGTATGCAATTTAGCTTCGATTGCTATTCCGATGTTTGTCGGTGAAGATGCGGATGGAAATAAATTTTTCGATCATAAAAAACTATATAAAGTCACTAAAAAAGTCACTAAAAATTTAGATACAGTTATTGATGAAAATTTCTATCCTGTTAAAGAAGCCGAAAACTCTAACTTCAGACACAGACCTGTTGGACTTGGAATTCAAGGTTTAGCCGATGCTTTTATCATGTTGCGATTGCCATTTACTAGTGACGAAGCGAAAAAACTAAACCAAGAAATTTTTGAAACAATTTATTATGCCGCACTAAAATCTTCCATGGAAATTTCGAAAGAAAAAGGTGCCTACTCAAGCTATGAAGGCTCTCCGATTTCTCAAGGAGAATTCCAATTTAATATGTGGAATGTTAGTGAAGATGATTTAAGTGGTAGATGGGATTGGAAAAAATTACGTGAAAGTATTTTAGAAAATGGTGTGAGAAACTCCTTATTAGTTGCTCCAATGCCAACCGCTTCGACATCACAAATTTTAGGAAATAATGAAGCTTTTGAGCCATATACTTCCAATATTTATACAAGACGAGTATTATCGGGTGAATTTATTGTGGTAAACAAACATTTATTAGAAGATTTGGTAGAGTTGAAATTATGGGATAATGATATGAAAGAAGATATCATGCGAGCAAATGGTTCTATCCAACACATTGAAAGCATTCCACAAGATTTAAAAGAATTGTATAAAACCGTTTGGGAATTGAGTATGAAAGATATAATTGATATGGCTCGTCAAAGAGGCTATTTTATCGATCAGTCACAATCACTCAACTTATTTATGCAAGATCCAGATTTTGGAAAACTTACTTCGATGCATTTCTACGCATGGAAATCAGGTTTAAAAACCGGAATGTATTATTTAAGAACAAAATCAGCTGTTAATGCGATTCAGTTTACCGTTTCTAAGAAAACCGAAGCTCTTCCGGAAGGAGCAACAGAAGAGAAACCGTTGACTGGAGATGAGTTAAGAGAAATGATTTTAAAATCAAAAGATAATCCAGATGATTGTTTAATGTGTGGTTCTTAAAAATTTATCACGTAAAAAAGCCCTCTACTTTATTAGCAGAGGGCTTTTTTTAAATTATTTTTGCCATAATTCTTAATAAATTCTATAGGTTTTGATTTAGTTATCAATAGAGGCTAAATAAGTGTTAGCTATTTGCTTTGCTTGCAAGATTTCATTTTTAAGAACAATTACATTTTCTGTTACAACCACATTTTTCACTTCTACAGTATTGTATCCAACAAAATCAAAAACCAAGGTATACGTTCCTGGCGCAATTTCAATCTTATAATCTCCGTTTAAATCAGCATTTACTTCAACATCAGTTCCTTTAACAGAAACTTGGGCAAATGCTAAAGGTTCGTTATTTAATTCTCCATCCAAAACAGATCCTTTAATTTTTCCATCCTGCGCAAAACCTAAAGAAAAAACAAATAAACTTATAATTAATGTTATTTTTTTCATGATATAAATTTTATGGTACAAAGAAAATTATAAACCCTCATTTCAAGGTTAATTTCATGTTACCAATAAATTATGATTTGGTTAAAAAGGTTGTTAATTTTTAACTAAAAAACCTGACTAACAAATAGTATATTAGCACAAATTTTTATGCATGAACTGGGAACAACTACTTTCACTAAAACGCTTTGGAGATACTGAAAAAAGATTAAGAATTCATCAAGATGAGACCCGAATAGGTTTTGAAGTTGATTATGATCGTATCATTTTTTCAGATAATTTTCGTAGCCTTCAAGACAAAACTCAAGTTGTTCCGTTATCAAAAACCGATTTTGTTCATACACGTTTAACCCACAGTTTAGAGGTTTCTGTCGTTGCCAGAACTTTAGGTAGAATAATAGGTAAATATGTATTAGATAAATACCCAAATTTAAAGAAATTAGGATATCAAGTGAATGATTTTGGCGCCATTGTCGCTGCTGCTGCTCTAAGTCATGATATAGGTAACCCACCTTTTGGCCATAGCGGAGAAAAATCAATCGGAGAATATTTTAAAACAGGTAGAGGTTCAAAATTCAAAGATCTTTTGACAGAAAAACAATGGCAAGATCTTATTGATTTCGAAGGTAATGCCAATGGTTTTAAAATTCTTACCGAAACCAGAAATAATATTCAAGGTGGCTTACGCTTGTCTTATGCAACTTTGGGTGCTTACATGAAATACCCTAAAGAATCCCTTCCTAAAAAACCTACTAGTAATATTGTCGATAAGAAATTTGGAATTTTTCAAACTGAAAAAAATTGTTTTGAAGAAGTTGCGCAAGAATTGGGTCTAACCAGACTTAGAAATGATAGCCATTTAGCCTATAATCGACATCCTTTAGCCTTTTTAGTAGAAGCGGCTGATGATATTTGCTATACCATCATTGATTTTGAAGATGGAATTAATTTGGGTTTAATTTCAGAGGATTATGCTTTAGAGTATTTAATTAATTTGGTGCGTGATACCATCAACACCAAAAAATATCACAGCCTTCAAAACACCAAAGACAGAATTAGTTATTTACGTGCTTTGGCCATTGGTAATTTAATTCAAGAAGCGGCATCTATTTTTATTGAAAATGAAGATGCTATACTAAATGGTGATTTTACGAGGCCTTTACTAGAAAAAAGTAAGTATGAAGCACAAATAAATGATATTATCAAACTAAGTGTAGAAAAAATCTATCAAAGCAATGAGGTTATTGAAAAAGAAATAGCCGGATATCAAATTATTGCAGATTTACTGGATGTTTTTATTAGAGCAATAAACAACTCTTATCATCATAATGCTTCTAACTTTGACAAGTTGATTCTTTTATTATTACCGGAAAAATATAAAGAAATTCACAACGATTTGTATACAAGAATTTTAAATATTTGTAATCTTGTGGCTAATTTTTCTGATGGATATGCTATTTTATTGCATAAGAAAATAAAAGGAGTCGAAATATAAAGAGTAATAAAAAACTGCTCTCCTAAAAATTAAATAAAACCCCGATATTTAAAGCTTGTCTTAGTTGCACCCTTGCACCCAAAGTTTCCAAAGTGCCATCACCATTGGTATCTTCTTTGTATTTTATGTCATCATCATAAACAAGTTGTGCTCCAAAATTTGCTTTGATATGCTTATTTACATTAAGCTTGAAATCGAGCTGCCAATCCACATCAATATTTCCAAAATTATTAATATAATCGGTGTACAATCCAAGCCGGTTTGACATTTCTACATTTTTAAAAACATCTGTAATCCAAGAACTTTCTAATAAAAAACCAAACTCATGCCGAGAGTTTTTTCCTTTTTCTACTCCGAAAGCACCATCATTGGAGAGTGTTTCATCAAAAACAAAAGTTGATTTCAACGTTAATGGAGAAAGATAAAGAGAAAATTTCTCATCTTTTAAATTATATTCTGTTCCCGGACCAAAAAACAAATACGCCGGAGCAAAAAATCGAGAAATAGGAGAACTTGTATCCGGATACGAATAACCATCTGTAAATTGGGTATTAAAATTAAACTTTACCGAATAATACCAATTCGAGATTGTGTCTTTTCGATACCCAAATGTAGAATTCAATTGAATTTTATCTTCAGTTTTTCGCAAGCCTTTTTCCTCTTGCTGGTTCAATCCGTATCGTATAAAAAGCTCATTGTTCCATAACGTGTACAACTTTTGGTACTTTTTAACAATATTAACTTTGAATAATCCTGCTACTGAATTGTTACCACCGGCACTCCAGTTTAAAAAAGCAGTCTCGCTAATGGCCAATCCGATACTGTTTTCATTATGCCACCAAACAGGTGCATCTGCCATTTTTATCGGATCAATTTTTATTTGAGTAACTTGAGTATTAATTCGCAAAGTATCAAAAACCAATCTTCTTCTAGCTCGAACATGTTTTTTCTTCTTTGGTATTGTAACGTATGAAGTATCTTGGGTATACTTATTTACCACCATTCTATAACGCTGGCTGTATGATGTGTCTTTCGCAACCGTATCGTAGGTTATTTTGTAATAGGGAGTAAGTAATGAATCTAAAAGAGATTTTCTAATCCGCACTAGTTTTTCCATTTGAGAGGAATCAAGCACTTGTAAAATTTTTGTTGTATCACCAACTATTTCAATTTTTGCTTTATCTATAGAGTTCATATTTTTTAAAGAATCTAAACTTTGAATTGGTTGAATCGTGTCAATTCGTTTAGAAACAGCAATAGAATCTAATTTTTGAGCAGTGGCAAATGAAATGGAAAAAACGAAAAGAAAAATTAATAATTTCATTAGTTGCAAAAATTAAAAGCGAATTTAAACTATATTTTAAAACATTACCAAAAGTTGTATCAAAAACTATGCTAACCTAAAGAGTGATGAATAATTATTCCTCTAAAAAAATTCGAATGGCAATTTCTAAACTCTTTTGATCTAATTGTACTTGTTTTAATAAATCTTCCACACTACCATGTTCCACAAATTCATCCGGAATTCCGAGCCTTTTTACTTGATTTTTATAATTGTGCAAACTGGCAAATTCTAAAATAGAGCTTCCAAAACCTCCACTTAAAACACCTTCTTCCACAGTTAGAATTTTATCAAAATCTGAAAATATTTCATGTAACAAAACCTCATCCAAAGGTTTTACAAAACGCATGTTATAATGAGCAACCTTACCATTTGGAAAAGTTTTTAGGGTTTCTTTTATGCTTTGTCCTATAGTACCAATACTTAGAATTGCCAATTTTTCTCCATCTGCCAATTTTTCTCCTTTTCCTATTTCTAGCGCTTGAAATTTTTGTTTCCAATGAATATTAAAACCTCTTCCTCTTGGGTATCTGATGGCAATAGGATGCTCTAATCCTAATTGTGCGGAATACATCATATTTCGCAACTCAATTTCATTCATTGGTGCGCAAATAATCATATTGGGAATTAATTTTAAATATGCAATGTCAAAAACACCATGATGCGTTGCACCATCTTCACCAACCAATCCGGCTCGATCGATACAGAAAATTACGGGCAAATTTTGCAAAGCAACATCATGAATTATCTGGTCATAAGCGCGTTGTAAAAAAGTAGAGTATACTACACAAAATGGCATCATTCCCTGCGTGGCTAATCCGGCAGAAAGTGTAACAGCGTGTTGCTCGGCAATACCAACATCAAAAGCCCTTTCGGGAATTTGTTCTAACATATATTTCAACGAACTACCGGTAGGCATTGCCGGAGTAATTCCGATTATTTTTTTATTTTTTTTTGCCAATTCCACCAAGGTGTATCCAAAAACATCTTGAAATTTTGGAGGCAAATTCTTTTCCTTCGAAACTATAATATCTCCGGTTAACTTATCAAAAGCTCCTGGAGCGTGATAAGTAATCTGGTCTTCTTCTGCTTGTTGCAGACCCTTTCCTTTTTTTGAGATAACATGCAAAAATTTTGGACCATCGATTTGCTTTAATTTCTTTAATACAGCAATTAATGCAGGCAAATCATGTCCGTCAACCGGACCGAAATAAGAAAAATTTAATGCTTCAAAAATATTTTTTTTAGGAGCATCATTTCCCTTTTTAACAGAAGTCAAATATTCTTTCAAAGCGCCGACATTCGGATCGATTCCCATTTCATTATCATTGAGAATTAGCAACAAATTAGATTTTGCAACCCCGGCGTGATTCAAACCTTCAAAAGCCATACCGCTGGCGATACTTGCATCTCCAATAACCGCAATATGATGTTTATGGGTTTGACCTTGCAATCTTGAAGCAATTGCCATACCCAATGCTGCAGAAATTGAAGTAGATGAATGACCTACACCGAAAGTATCGAATACACTTTCACTCCTTTTCGGAAAACCTGATATTCCACCAAATTGACGATTTGTGTGAAAAACTTCTTTTCTTCCTGTTAAAATTTTATGTGGATACGCTTGATGCCCAACATCCCAAACCAACAAATCATTCGGAGTGTCAAACACGTAGTGCAAAGCAATAGTTAACTCTACAACGCCTAAACTTGCCCCTAAATGCCCTTTTTTTACAGAAACAATATCAATGATGAAATCACGAATTTCTTGTGCCAGAACAGGTAAATCCTGTAAATGTAATTTTCGCAGTTCAACCGGATTGTTAATATGTTGTAAATAGTTATTTTTCACAATCACAAAACTACAATTATCTTTGATGCAAGAAAAATAAATGTACATGCACATAGCATTTATTCTATGAACAACAATTCGATAGGCATATTTGATTCCGGTATTGGTGGACTTACCATTTTTGATGAAATTCATAGGCTTCTTCCCCATGAAAATATTATTTATTTGGCCGATAGCAAAAATGCACCGTACGGTGAAAAATCCAAAGAAGAAATCATTGGATATAGCATAAAAAACTCTGAATATTTATTGCAAAGAGGTTGTAAATTAATTGTAGTTGCATGCAATACAGCATCGACCAATGCGGTTGCTGTTTTACGAGAAAAATTCACTGTTCCGTTTATTCGAGTTCAACCTGCAATTAAGCCAGCTGCGCTAAATTCAAAAACTAAAGCTGTTGGTATTTTAGCAACTAAAGGAACCTTGAAAAGCGACTTATTATTAGAAACTTCTCAAAAATTTGCACAAGGTGTAACCGTAATAGAGCAAGTTGGTGAAGGTTTGGTTTCTTTAATCGAAAACGGTAAAATTTACTCGGAAGAAATGACACAGTTGCTACATAAATATGTAAAACCAATGATCGACAAACAAATAGATTATTTGGTTTTAGGCTGCACACATTATCCCCTTTTGACTCCGCAACTCCAAGAAATTGTTGGTGATAAAGTAACTATAATCGACTCAGGAGAGGCAATAGCACGACAAACCAAAAATATTTTAATACAAGAAAATTTAATTAACAATAGCAATCTCAAACCAGAATATCATTTCTATTCTAATAAAAATGTAGCTGTGTTACAAGAATTTTTGAATAATTTTAATGCCGGTTTTATAGCCGAAAAACTTGATTTTTAATCTTAAATTAAAAAATGGAAAGTCCTTTTAACGATGAATATTTCATGAAAAAAGCGCTGTATGAAGCCGAAGTTGCATTTGAAAGAAATGAAATTCCCATTGGAGCTGTTGTTGTAATCAACGATAAAATTATCGCTCGAGGCCATAATTTAACCGAAACTTTGAACGATGTTACAGCTCATGCAGAAATGCAGGCTTTTACCGCTGCTGCGGATTTTTTAGGCGGTAAATATTTGAAAAACTGCACATTATATGTTACTTTAGAGCCTTGTCAGATGTGTGCAGGAGCGAGTTATTGGACCCAAATAGACAAAATTGTATTTGGCGCTTTTGATCCACAAAGAGGATTTCAACACTTTAAAACCACCTTACACCCAAAAACGAAAGTCATAGGCGGTGTATTAGAAAAAGAATGTAGTGAATTAATAAACAAATTCTTTATCCAAAAGAGAAACTTGAATTAATTTAATGAAAAATATTTTCTATTTATTCGCTTTAATTTTCATCAATTCTTCACTTTTACATGCCCAAAAAGACTTACCAAAAGATTCGTTAAACAAAGCCGGATGGAACTTTGGCATATTACCCACAATAACCTATAATTCCGATTTAGGCTTTCAGTACGGTGGTTTAATCGATCTGTATAATTATGGTGATGGCAAAATTTATCCTAAATATTACGAAAGGTATTTTTTAGAAATATCGCGTTTTACCAAAGGAAGTGGTATTAATAATTTTTCGTACGAATCGAATAAATTAGTTACCGGCAAAACAATTCTTTTGGATATCAATTACAGACCCGATGAACAATTTGACTTTTTAGGAGTGAACGGATACGAATCTGTTTATAATTCGGATTGGGAAGATACTGGTAAATCCAACTATAAGTCCAAAATGTTTTATAAAAATCAGACCAAGCAATTAAAGGTAAAACTCGATCTAATGAGTGCTATTACCGAAAAATGGAATTGGCTAGTTGGTCTTGAATTTTACAACTATCAGGTTAATTCATTAGATGTTTCGAAATATAACAATAACCGCGACGACGACGAAAAAATTAGACCTATTGCAGAAATGCCGGGCTTATGGGATCGCTATGTAAAATGGGGAATTATCGATGCAAAAAACGCAAACGGAGGTTCTTTTTTAGGCATGAAAGCAGGAGTTGTTTTCGATACTCGTGATAATTGGACGAATGCATCTAAGGGAATTTGGTCAGAAGCTGTTTTGGTGTATGTACCCGATTTCATAGGAAATTCGGACGCATCCTACCTAAAACTAAATCTAACGCATCGCCAATATTTTACTTGGATAAAGGATAAAATAACCTTTGCATATCGTCTCGGTTATACCGGAAACATAGCAGGAAATGAACCCTATTTCAGTTTACCAATAATGTACAGTGCTATGCTCAAAGGATCGGTAGAAAACGGTTTAGGTGGTAGTAAAACATTACGCGGAATTCGTAGAAATAGAGTTATTGGAGATGGCGAAGCCTACGGAAATACCGAATTTCGTTATAAATTTGCAAAATTCAATTGGCTGAAACAACATTGGTATTTGGCTACCACTATTTTTCTAGATGCAGGAAAAGTTATTCAAATATTACCCTTAAAAAACAAAGTTTTAAAAATAAATGCTGAAAAACCTTTATCCGATTATGATGAATGGGGTCAATACGCCATCGGTTTTGATGCTGATGGAAATGCAAACGGAGATACTTTAGAAGATTATTTTAATTTTGGAGCTGAAAAAATTCATGCTAGTTACGGCCTTGGATTTCGCATTGCCATGAACGAAAACTTTGTGATCAGAATAGATTATGGCAAGGCATTTAATCAACAAGATGGAGATTCAGGTTTATATATTGGCCTAAATTATATTTTTTAAAAACACTACTATTCTTCTTTTTTATTGTCTTCCTTTTTCGGAAAAAAGCTATACTGTTCTAAGGTTTTGTTTTTATATCGATGGTATACAAATAATGGCATCAAAATAAACGCGAAAATTAAGACTCCAATTCCTATAAATTTTTCTCCTTCTCCCACATTTTGGTAATTCGTATAATATCCAAATATTATAAATGCAATGACTGCTGCCAAAACAATTTTCAACGCTAGTTTCATTATTATTGATTTAAGGTGCAAAATTACAAAAAGTCTTATCTTTAACAGGATTTAAATTAATTTTACCTTGAAAAACAATACTTTATTATTTATTATTTTTCTAATTTTAAGTATTTCAACCCTTAATTCGCAACAAATCGTGCATCAAAACTCTAAAAAAATTGTAATCGCTCATCGGGGAGCTTCGGGCTATTTACCCGAACACACCTTAGAATCAAAAGCAATGGCCTACGCTATGAATGCTGATTTTATCGAGCAGGATATTGTTTTGAGTAAAGATGATATTCCCATCGTAATTCACGATATTTATTTGGATGATGTTACCGATGTTGCGAAAAAGTTTTCAAAAAAAGCAAGAGAAGACGGACGCTTTTATGTGATTGATTTTACCTATGCCGAATTGTTGCAACTCGATGTCTCGGAAAGATTTAATCATAAAACAAAAAAGGTGGTATTTCCATTAAGATTCCCTTTAGGTAAATCAACCTTTAAATTGCATTCTTTACAAAAAGAAATTGAACTCATTCAAGGTTTGAACAAAAGTACCGGAAAAAATATTGGAATATATCCTGAAATCAAAAATCCGGAATTTCACAATGAAAATGGCAAAGATATTTCTAAAATAGTTGTATCCGTTTTAAACGAATACAACTATAAAACAAAAAGTGATAATTGCATTTTGCAATGTTTTGACAAAAATGAATTGAAACGTATCCGAACCGATTTAAAATCAAATTTATTTTTGTGTCAATTGTTGGAATTTTCTGAAGAAGAAGAAAAATTACAAGAGTTTGCTACCTGTGCAGATGCCATAGGTCCTTCACTTACCCAATTAATAAAAGGTGTTGATGAAAATGGAAAACCTATTTATTCTGATTTGGTTGATAAAGCACATTTTCTTCATTTACAAATACACGCCTATACGTTTAGAGCCGATCAATTAGGCAATATCCCAACTTTTGAAAGGTTGTTAGAAATGGGATTTTTCGAACTTAATTTAGATGGGATTTTTACCGATTTTCCAGATAAAGCTATTGAATTTTTAAAGGAAACTAAGAAGTGACCTCTAGTAGTTTTCTTCGATAAGCTGTGAGCAGTCTCGATTTAGATATAAATCCATAATATTTACCATTTTTAATCACAACTAAATTCCAAGCACCTGAACTTTTAAACTTATTTAAAATATCCTCCGCAGAATCTTTTTCATAATATATTATATCCGAAGCGGCATTCATTAAACTTTCAACTTGTACAGTTTCATATAAGTCATTATCAAACATAATACCCCTAATATCATTAAGTGTTAGTATTCCTAAAAATTCATTTTCTTCATTTACCACTGGAAAATGATTACGAGATGATTTAGCTACGGCATTATTTACGATTTCCCCCAAATACATTTCGGGATTAAGAATAATAAAATTAGTTTCTATTACTTTGTCAATATCTAAAAGCATTAAAACATTTTTATCCTTATCATGTGTAATAAGTTCTCCTCGTTTTGCTAATTCAGATGCATAAATATTATGAGGAACATAATGTTTTGTAATTAAAAAGGATATAGAAGAAACAATCATCAAAGGAACAAAAAGCTCATAACCGCCTGTAATTTCTGCTATTAAGAAAATTGCCGTTAAAGGAGCTTGCAAAACACCTGCCATTAAACCAGCCATACCAACCATAGCAAAATTAGTTGAAGATAAATTATGGTCAAAAAAGTTACTATTATTAATGATTATTGCAAATATATAACCCGTGATAGATCCTGTAAAAAGAGTAGGTGCAAAAACACCCCCAACACCACCTGCCCCAAAAGTGAGCGCCATGGCAATAACTTTAAATACAACTAAACCAACAAGAAATGCAACAATAATCCAAAAATTATCCGGTATTGTATGAAAAATATTATTCGAAATAACCCCATCTATATTACCTCTTAATATTTTATTTATTGTTTCATAGCCCTCCCCAAAAAGCGGTGGAATAAAAAATACTATAATCCCAATTAATATCCCGCCAATTAACAATCTCTTGTAAGGGTTTAAAAATCTTTTGAAAAAATCACTTATTTTAAAATAAACTGTACTGAAGTAAATGGAAACTATGGATGTAAACACACCCAAAATAATAAAAAATGAAACATCTTTTAAAGCAAATTTATCCTGTATTTGGAAATGAAGTAATACATCATCTCCAAAAAAGAAATACGAGGTTAATATAGCGGTTATTGAAGCTATTAATATAGGAATCATTGATGCCAAGGTCAATTCTAAACTAAAAATTTCAACCGCAAAAACTATTGCTGCTATGGGAGCTTTAAATATTGATGACATTGCTCCAGCAGCAGCCGCACCAATTAACAAAGTTCTTGTGGTTTGATTTAAATGAAATAATCGGGCAAAATTTGAACCTAAAGCAGCACCAGTTGCCACTGTTGGCCCCTCTAATCCCACAGATCCACCAAAACCAACAGTTAAAGGGGCTGTAATTAAAGATGCCCACATTTGATGCCTAGGCATTATTCCTTTTTGTTTTGAAATGGCATATAATGTCGAAGGAATTCCATGCCCTACTTTTTTCTTTATGAAATATTTTATAATAAGAAGAACTATTAATAAGCCAACAATTGGAAAAACAAAATAAAATACTTGGTGAATATTTTTAATAAATTCAACCTCAAGTAATAGTTGAATAAAATGGGTTAAATTTTTTAACATTACCGCGCCCATACCAGCTAAAAAACCAATTATAGCACTAGCAATATTTACGAAATTCTTATTAGAAATATGCTTATATCTCCATTTTAAAAATTTAGTAAATATCAATTTTGAATTAAATGTTTTCATATCAAATAATTAATCTTACACCACCTAATTCTTCAATTCCATAAGGAAATTTCTCACTTGGGGAACCAATAAACATAAAGTTTATGGGAATATTCCATTTAATGGATAGTTCTTTAATCAATTCGGGACTGAATTTACCGTTTTCAATTTTGAAATCAATCTTAATTTCGGGGTATTCTCTATTTAAAAAATCTATTTCTTCTGGTAAATTTTTAGGTACTTGATCGTTTTCATCAAGAGCTAACACAATTTTAATCTTCTTGGTGTGTTCATTACGAGTAATATAAAGCATCACTTTATTTAATGTTGCAATATTATCTCCCTTAGTGAAAAAAACAAACTCTTGATTGTTAATGGTATTAATAGTGTTGAGTATTTTTTTATCGGTAACATAAACCAAACGACGGACTGGCTCGAACAAATAATGAATGAAATTGAGCAAAAACTTCAATAAAACTGTTCGATTTAACATCATTAAAATAAACAAAATAGTCGGAATAAAATAATCTAAGAATACTGTTAAATTACTTGGACTATCGCCTGAAGGCTCTATCATAACATTTCCTGCCAAAGCAATAATAACGGCTGAAATTGCAATTAATACAGAAATCCATTTAGCTTTTTCCGGTCTTGGAAGTTGTTGTCTTCTTACCTTCAAAAGTATATTTCCTATGCCGAATAAGGCCATTACCGATAAGAAGGAAATGGTATAAACCCCCGCTAACAATTTAACATCACCATTCGTTATTAATAAGACGGAAACCGACAAAATAAAAAACATGATAATAATTCGGTATGAACTACCTTTTTTATTTTTCTTTAGAAAAAATTGAGGTAAAATTCTATCAAGAGTCATTCGTTCAAGCAATCCGGAAACACCGATAAAACTAGTTAAAACAGCACCACTTAAAACCAAAAAGGCGTCGACTGAAATTAAAGTTGCTACCCATTCTCCGCCAACCTCTTTTGCCATTTCTACTAATAAAGTGTTTTGATAACTATCGCTTTGTAAAATAGGAATTGCGAAAATTGTCAATGCGAAAATTGCCATTAAAGGATTGATAACACTTACAATGGCCCACATATTTCTAAGTGTTTTCGGAAAAACACCTTTTTTTTGTTCTTCCACAAAATTGGCGGAGCTTTCAAATCCCGAAACTCCGAGCATCGATGCTGCAAATCCTAAAAAAATTGCATTGGTAATGCTGCCATTCTTCAATGGAAAATTCCAGTTACTGAAAAAAGTTTCAATGCCAGTATTCATTAAAAAGTAAATAATAAATCCGCTTAAAATAAACAATGAAATCAGGTGGAAAAGAAAGATTCCGATGGCTACTTTTGCCGATTCTGTTATACCCCCAATAGTTAAAAAAGCAAAAACACTTAGCAAAACTATGGTTGAAATAATGATTGGTAAAACAGGAACTAGATGATGTAAATAATGAATTGCTTCATTAGCAGAAATAACCGCCGTTGCCATATAAGATAAAATGGTCAAAGTTGCCGCAAATGATGCTAATGACTTGCTTGTTGTATTTAACAAAGCATTATAAGCGCCTCCGTTTAAAGGTAATGCACCTACTACTTCGCCATAAATTTTTCTAAATAAGAAAAGAACAAATGAAACAATCAACAAGGTAATCCATGCATATTGACCTGCAAATGCAATAGCTAAAGCTGAAACATATAAAACAGAGGAACTGATATCGTTACCACAAATAGCGGTAGCTTCTAATTCACTTAGTTTTTTATGAATTTTTGTTTTCATTTGTGTTTAATTTTAGATGCAATTCTGTTAATTGAGCTTCGTCAATTTTAGAAGGGGCGTCAATCATTACATCTCTTCCTGAGTTATTTTTTGGAAATGCAATGAAATCCCGTATTGTTTCTTGCCCGCCTAAAATGGCAACCAATCTATCCAATCCGAAGGCTAAACCACCATGTGGTGGAGCACCAAATTCAAAAGCATTCATTAAAAAGCCAAATTGATTAATAGCTTCTTCTTTAGTAAAACCGAGCAAATCAAACATTCTTGATTGCATTGTTTTATCAAAGATACGAATTGATCCACCACCGATTTCATTACCATTTAAAACCATATCATAAGCATTTGCTCTTACCTTTCCAGGATCTGTATCTAATAGTGAGATGTCTTCTGGTTTTGGTGATGTAAATGGGTGATGCATTGCATGGTATCTTTTTGTTTCTTCGTCCCATTCTAATAATGGAAAATCGACAACCCATAATGGTGCAAATTCATTTGGGTTTCTCAACCCTAATCGTTCTGCCATTTCCATACGTAAAACACTCAATTGCGTTCTTGTTTTGTCAGCAGATCCAGCCATAATTAACATTAAATCACCTTTTTTAGCTAGTAATCTTTTAGCCCATTTGGCTAAATCATCTTCGCTAAAAAATTTATCAACGGAAGATTTAAAAGTGCCGTCCTCATTATATTTTGCCCAAATTAATCCAGAAGCACCAATTTGTGGACGTTTGATAAAATCGATTAAATTATCTGTTTGTTTTCTGGTATAATCTGCACATCCCGGAACGGCAATTCCCACAACCAATTCTTGTGAATCAAAAACTCCGAAACCTTTGCCTTGCGCCAAATCATTTAATTCACCAAATTTCATGTCAAAACGAATATCCGGTTTGTCATTTCCATAAGTTTTCATGGCATGATCATAGGTCATTCTTGGAAATTTATCGACTGTTACACCTTTTATTTCTTGCAACAAATGACGGGTTAATCCTTCAAAAACATCTAAAATATCTTCTTGCTGCACAAAGGCCATTTCACAGTCAATTTGGGTAAATTCTGGTTGACGATCGGCTCTTAAATCTTCATCTCTAAAACACTTTACAATTTGAAAATATTTATCTAAACCACCAACCATTAACAGCTGTTTAAAAGTTTGAGGCGATTGCGGTAAAGCATAAAATTGACCGGCATTCATCCGCGAAGGAACCACGAAATCACGAGCCCCTTCTGGAGTAGATTTGATTAAATATGGAGTTTCTACATCAATAAA